>ERZ827104.331-NODE-331-length-54228-cov-4.920699_pt1 | contig 54228 bp, 43 predicted proteins | sample MGYA00519781_ERZ827104 | MGnify/ENA primary metagenome ERZ827104 (study PRJEB31778, sample SAMEA3449257) | human gut metagenome | biome: human gut; feature: human-associated habitat; material: faeces | place: United Kingdom | collected 2010/2012 ...
AATAGTTGAGACATAGCAGTCAATAAAACTAACATGAGAACTGGACATCTAAGTCTATTTAGATATGATGAAGATATAGTCTGAACTTATAGGAAACTATAAGAAATATAAGATAAACAACTTATATGGTAACAAAAATGCAGTGCGCTATAGATAATGCAAAGAGAACATTTGATATAGACCTTAACAAGGAAATCAAAAGAATTAAAGATGATATGGATATAAGTCATAGAGAAAAGGATGAATACACAAACAAAATGCACACTGTTGCAGATAATGGTTATCCATCATTCTTTTCTTCAATTAAGAAAAGAAACGAAATAAAAACAATGAATATATCAGGTGGCAGTTTGAAGACTGTTGCTAAAAAATATTCAAGAATTACTAATTATAAACTGAAGTGCCCTATGAATTATCTTTCTGAAGTAAAATTCAACGGTGCTCCAAAGACAAACGATATTCTTTCTATGGATTACTTTTTTGAAAATTTTCCAAAAGAAGAATCTAGAAGAAAATGTAAAAAAGTAGAAGAATTAATCGAAAAGTATTCATTGGATATATATTTACTAAATACAACTGATAAAGAAAATAATGTTTTAGAACGAGCAGATTTTGATGAACTTATAGAAGATATCAAAAAAATTTATGTATCTAGTAATTATGTTGGATTGTTTTCATGGCTGATTAATAGAGCGTTCTTCATAACACCAAATATGGCTGGTAGAAAAGGAAAGATTGATTCAAAACTGGATAAGAACAAATCGCTTCTTATATCAACTTTATACCATGTAAACAAAGAGAATTTATTAAAATGTTTTTCTAAGAATATCGAATTATAGAAATGATGATAGTTAAAGTGAACACACCTCTAGTTTGAATGTGTTTAATTTGGCTCAACTGTCACGTTTTAATAGGTACTCGAAAAACCGACTATGATAGAGAGTATGGAAAATTATATTCTATCATATATAAAACAGTTAACCCTGTCAAATATGACGGTTAATATATAAATTTATAAGATAAAAGGAGAAAAAAAGATGAACAAGGATTTATTAGTAAGAGAAGTAGCAGAAGCTACAGAAAACACACAGAAAGCAGTAAAGGAAGTTATTGATGCTACTTTTGAAATTATTGCAAAGGGATTACTTGAAACTGGAGAAGTAAAAGTTGCTGGTTTCGGTAAGTTCTATACTTCAATGAGAGCTGCAAGAACTGGAGTTAACCCTCAGAACCCAGAAGAAAAGATTGAAATTCCAGAAACAAGAGTTGTGAAATTCAAGCCTTCAACAACTTTAAAAGCAGTTATTAAGGAATGTTAATATTAAAATAGTGTGAGATAATTTCCACACTATTCTTTATTGGGGTATAGCCAAGCGGTAAGGCAACAGACTTTGACTCTGTCATTTCACTGGTTCGAATCCAGTTACCCCAGCCATTAAAAGCTTGGTAAACTAGTAAGGCACTAGACCTCCCTGCTAAGGAGTGGGATGGGAAACCATTGAGTTTCGAGTACTCTGCCAAGCGCCAAAAATGTTATAAAATTTTTTATAATAAATGATAAAGTGATATTGACTAATCATAATTATATGTTATAATTATAGAGAAGCCAGAGATGATTTCAAATATCGTTTCACTATTTAACTCTATTAAAACACTCTCACAGCAAAATAAATATTCAGCCATCTATTTGAATACTTTAACTTAGAGTGTTGTAAAACCAAAAAAAGTAAAATAAACGCCATCACAGCAAATTAAATAACGTATAGCATAAAAATAACAGAAAATATAAATTTTATAATTCTAGATTATAAAACACGTAACAAAAATGGCGTTGATATTTAACTTAAAATAAGCAGGCATACAGCAAATTACAAGCACTTATTTATGGAACAATTATAGCTCACGGGCGATATTTCACGTATTGCCAAAAAAAAGATTGGTCTGCTGATTATTTTAATAAAAAGGAGAAAAACGGATATGATGAGTGATTTAAAAAAAGAACTAGATAACAGAAAACGATGTACTGAAAATGGTGCTATTGGATACGTTACTACTGGAAAAGACTTATTAGACTTAAACTTTAAAGCAAGTTCGTTAAGAAATATGAGTGATAAAGAAGTTGCAAACTTATTCTTTAAAGCTTTTTATGAAGATAAATTGTTAGCTATTAAATGGCTTTTCTTCTTAAGAGATAGAGAAGGAATGGGAGAACGTAAATCGTTTAGAACAATTATTTCTGCTCTAAACAAAGAGCATCCTGAAATTGTAAAAGAATTCATTTCATTAATTCCAGAATATGGAAGATGGGATGATTTATATTGTTTGATGGATGGAGAGCTTAAACATGATGTCATTGATTTTATTAAAAATCAATTTGAAAAAGATATTGTAAATTATCAGAAAAAAAAGCCTATTTCGTTGTTAGCAAAATGGCTTCCAAAAGAAAGTACAAAAACTTATAAGGATGTGTATAAAGTTCTTTTGAAGGCATTAAAAATATCTCCTTCAACTTATAGAAGAATTACTAGTACATTAAGAAAGTATTCTAACGTATTAGAAGTAAAAATGTCAGCTAATGAATGGGACAAAATTGATTACAATATTGTTCCAAGTAAAGCTAATCTTTTATATAGAAATGCATTTTTTAAGCACGACCAATTTAGAAGATTAGAATATTTAGATAGTTTGAAAAACGGCGATACTAACGTGAAAATCAACGCAAAAGTATTAATGCCACATGAGATTGTGAGCAAATATGACTGCGATTATAGTTATTATGATGATGACATTTCTGGATACGATGAATCATTAGAACAGTTATGGAAAGCTTTGCCAGACTATGTAAATGGAGAAGGATTTTCTATGTTTGTAAGAGATGGCTCTGGAAGTATGTGTTGTAGAATCGGCAATTCAAACGTAACATGTCTTGATGTATCTACTGCTTTAGCTATCTATTTTGCAGAAAAATGTGAAGGAGAATATAAAAATAAATTTATTACATTCAGCTCACATCCAGAAATTATTGATTTATCTAATTGCAATAGCCTTCAAGAAAAGCTAAATAGATGCTATCGTGAGGACGATTGTAGTTCTACAAATATTTATAAAGTGTTTAAGCTAGTTCTAAAAACTGCTGTAGACAATAAATATTCTCAAGAACAATTGCCTAAAAATATCATTATTGCAAGTGATATGGAATTTAATTATGGATGCGAATTTAATGAGACTTTATTTGAAAAAATTAAAAATGAGTATGAATCCTATGGATATAAGCTTCCACGTTTAGTATTCTGGAACATTTGTTCAAGAACAAATACGATTCCATTAAAAGAAAATGATAACGGAATTGCTTTAGTTAGTGGCTTCTCAACATCTATCATGGATATGGTATTAAGTGGAGAACTTGACCCATATAAATGTTTGGTGAATAAACTAAATACGGATAGATACAAGCCTGTTGAAGAAGCTATTAAAAATATATTATAGTAATTAAAATTATAGATACTAGTGTTGTGCTTCAATATGTTCATTGATTGATTGAAGCACAACATATGTCTTAGTATTGTTGATATTAAAGATATTTTGCAGAGTGGTAGCAGTTGGTAGCTCGTTAGGTTCATAACCTAAAGGTCAGTGGTTCGAATCCACTCTCTGCAACCATTTAAACTGGAAGTAGTACAATTTGGCAGTACACATAGTTTGGGACTATGGGGTTGCAGGTTCAAATCCTGTCTTCCAGACCAGCAGGTGTCGAGAACTGCGTGGGGGTTCGACTCCCTCAACCTGTGCCAAAAAAAATATCATCAGTTATACTGATGTTCATATACATTATTTAAAGGTTGTTCTATCAACTTTTTTTACTAAGAACGGAGATAAAAACGAATGAGCAAGGTTTATTTAGATAGTGGTGCTGGAGTTGCTCCATGTACAGAAGTTATGAATAATATTAGAGATTTTGCAGAAATATTTTACAACGCAAGTTCGATTAATGAATTGTCAAAATACAATAAGCAAGTTATTGAAAATACACGAAATAGAATTGCTAAAATGATTAATGCAGAACCTGAAGAGATTATTTTTACAAGTTGTGCAAGTGAAAGTAATTCATTGGCAATTGATGGTTTTCTAAAAGCGCATGAAGATTATTGTGTTATTTCAACAACTATTGAGCATGATTCAATTATTAAAAATCCAAACATCGCTAAATTTATTGATGTAAATACTGATGGATTTGTTAGACCGAGTGATTTTTCTGGTTATAAAAAAACATTGTTTGCATGTATGATGGCAAACAATGAAATTGGTACTATTCAACCTATTGGAATGGTGTCAAAGGTAGTCCATAACAATTCTGATAATTATCTTTTCGTTGATGCAACAGCCTCTTTTGGTCACTTGAGAATTGATGTAAAAGACATGGGAATTGATATGCTTACTGCGACATCACAGAAAGTCGGTGGAATTAACGGATGTGCATTTCTTTATGTAAGAAATGGAATTAAACTAAAGCCGATTATTTATGGAAGCCAAGAGAATGGAGTTCGTGGCGGAACATATAACCAACTTGCAATAAAATGTTTAAATATAGCGCTTGATAAAATTGAGGTAGATTTAAATAAAGAATTTACAATGAGAATGAAACGAGATTATCTTGTAAAATGTTTACTTAATATAGATGGAATTCATTTAAATGGAAGTTTGACAGATAGGTTGTCTAATAATATTAATATTAGATTTGATAATTTGAACATAGATAGTCAACAAATTGTGTCGATTCTTGATAATATGGGTTATATCGTAAGTCCGTCTTCAGCATGTAATTCTGGAGAAACAACACCAAGTCATGTATTAAAAGCTATAAGACTTACAGATGAACAGGCAAATCATAGTATTAGAATTACTTTGAACAACAATACTGACGTTCAAGAATTGGATGGTTTAATCAGCGTAATAAAGTCTATGGTTCAAATGCATAAAATTAAAGAAAAAAAGTTTTATTGAAAGATAATAATGCAGTTGTTTAAATACTGCATTTTTTCACATTCTACTTTAGTATAGAAGTATTACAAAGGCATGGTAAGCCTTAGATGACAGGGCAGTACTGTCAAGTAGAACCATTAAAAATTTATAATGAAGGGAATGAAGTGGAATGATTGCTATTTCAAAGCAAGAAAGATTTTTACTTGAAAAGAAATATGGTCTAAGATTTAATGACGATATTCATGCGTCACATACTAAACATAGACATTATTATATGACAGAAAAAAGTAAAAACATTAAAATTTTAAATAAAATCAGAGGCAAATAGTATTTTTTATATTTTGTGGTATATATTTTCATTTATATCATATGCTAAAATATGCTAGTTGTCAATAAAATAAGAGATATTACAAAAAAATAAAGGAATAAAAAGGAGAAAATATTATGAGTATTGTTATTACAAAAAAAGTTGATGTTAAGATGAAACAAGTTCATTTTGAAAATGGAACTTTAGTTGATGAAGATGGTGTAGTTGTAGACTTACTTGATGATTTAAAGACAGTTTATAATAATAATTGTTTTGATTTATCAGCAACTCTTACAAGAAAAGATGAACATGAAGTTTCTGACTTCAAGCATCCAGAATAGGAGTTGATTTAATGGCTTCTATTGATGTAAACAAAGCATTATCAGATTATGGTTTGTCAGAAGAGCAATATGAGCAATTGATTAAAGATTGCGAAGATAAATTAAATGGAATGAATGATTACGACTGGTCTGATTTAGTAAAGAAATATAATTTAAATGTATCAAATGACTTTTTAAGAAAATCTTTTACTGGTCTTATTGGTGGTGCAAATATCAAACAATATTATCAAAATAAGAAAAATGACAGCAAATCATGTTTGGATGAAGATTATATTACTGAACTTGACGAAAAAAAGAGAGAACTTGAAAGAGCAAAAGTTCAATATAGAGATGCAAAGAATGCTTGGCAAAAGCAGAATTATAATGACTCTAGATTACAAGAAAACTTGGATATCTTAGAAGAAAAGATTGAAAATATTGGATTTGCTTCGTTTGAAAGTCATAGCTTCCCTACTATTAATTCTGATAATGATTTAATTGTGATGTTGAGTGACCTTCATATTGGAACTTGCTTTTCTAATTCTTTTGGAAAGTATGACTCTGATATTGCAAGAGATAGATTACAACAGTATCTTGATGAAATTATTAGAATTGCAAATGTACATAAAAGCGAGAATTGCTATGTTGTGGGTTTAGGTGACTTAATTAATGGAAACATCAGGTTAACTGTACAATTGTCAAATAGAGAAAATTTGATTGAACAGGTTAAACTTGCATCTTCTTTAATTACTTCATTTTGTTATGAACTTACAAAGTGCTTTAAAAATGTTTATTATACAGAATGCAGTGGAAACCATTCTAGGGTTGTTACGAATAAAGAGGACGCTGTTCATGATGAGAGATTAGATAATTTAATTTCTTGGATTGTTGTAAATTCTATCAGTCATATAGATAATTTTCATAGTATTGAAGATATGAAATTTGATGTCGGTATTGTTGGAATGAAAGTAAAAGGAAACACATATATTGCTGTTCATGGTGATAATGATGTTAATAATAAAAATGGTATTATGAATCTATGCTCAATGATTAATATGTTTCCTACTGCTATCTTACGTGGACATTTCCACTCTCCATCAATGATGGAATATAACAATGTTCAAATTATTCAGGGAGGAAGTCTCTGCGGTGGCGGAGGAACTTATGAAATTGAAAAGCGTCTTACTGGAAAGCCATCTCAAACAGTTTTAGTTTGCAACGCAGATGGTATACAGTGTATTTACAATGTAAAGTTAAAATAAAATGTCAATGATTTAAAAGGAGAAAACAAATATGGATAATAATTTTTTACAACAGGTATATAATGAAGGATTTGCTGATGCATTAAATGCATTGGAAGATTTGTATGATGCTGCATATGACATCATGGATGACTCATTGAAGCATAATAAAGCATCTGTTACTGAAAGAGCTTTAGCAGTATATTTTATTAATGATTTTTTAGATACAGTACGTATTTTAGTCAAAGAAGAATATGCTGTTGATGAAACCGAACTTGATGAACTTTGTGATTGTGATTGTGAAAATTGCAGTTTAGCTGATTAGTAGCAGCATTTAAAAAGGTGAGATATATTATGTTTTATTCAAAGCAAGAGAGAGATATACTTGATTATATGAGAAATCCGAATGTTTGTAAAAACTGTGGAAAAGCAATATATCCTGATGATACGAAAACGTTAGCTAAAGTAAAAAAAATGAAATTTTGCTGTAGCGAATGTAAAAAAGAATATGGAGATAATGAGCCAGACGAACATGAAGAAAAGAAATGTGAGTCTGGTATTTATTATATCAAAAATTTATTAAATGATAAGATTTATGTTGGTCAAACAAAGCACTTGAACCTTAGATATGGGCAACATAAATACAAGTTGAATAAAGGAAAACATACTAATTATGGACTTCAGGAAGATTGGAATTCATATGGAGAAAAATGCTTTGAGTTTGGTGTTTTGGAGAGATGTCCAGAAGAAGAATTAGATGCACAGGAAGAATATTGGATTAATGAAAAAAATGCATATAACGAAGAAACTGGATATAACAGAAATGCTGGTGGTCAGAGTGGATATTCTTCAGACAGTAAAACAAGAAAAATGAGGTCTGAAAACCATGCTTATATCAATGGAGAGAATAATTCTAATTCAAAATTAACATGGGATATAGTTCATGATATAAGACATAAATTTAAAGATGGAAGAAAGCCAAAAAAAGGAGAGCTTGATGAGCTTGCTGAAGAATATGGAGTTAGTGTCTCTACCATTAGAAAAATTAAAAATAATAGTATTTGGAAGGAATAGTTAAAATTGTTAAAGAAAGTGAGGTGATTCGTTATGGCTTATTTAAGAGATACTTTGGAAGTTGATGAATTAAAAAATATTAAACTTTCAGAACTTAAGAAAAAATATATGGAAATATCCAATACATACAACAAACTTAAGGATGGGAATTGGCTTTTTTGTCATAGATGTGGCGAATTTCAAACAAAAGATAATTTTTATACATCTAATGATAATAAATCTGGTTATTTTTGTTATTGCAAAAAGTGTTGTCTTGAGATTGCTGAGCAAAGAACAAAGAAAAACGACCATCCAAATTTAACAAAAGACTCAATGATTGAATTATTAAGACTAATGAATCTTCCTTATGTTGATAATGTTTTTGAAGCTTGTGTAAAGGATGTTGAAAATGATGTGAATCAGAAATCAGTCAGAAGTCCTGCACTTCAATATTTGACTATAATTAAATCGTTACCACAATATAATGGTAAAACATTTAAAAACTCTGTTTTTCCTATCAATTATGAAGGCTCTAGTTCAACTAAGAAACCTAAAGCTTCAACGATTAAAAGATTTGGAGAAGGTTTAAACAATGAAGACTATTTATATCTTCAAAATGAATATGAAGATTGGATTACAAGATATGAGTGTAACACAAAAGCACAAGAAGAATTGTTTGAACAGTTGTCATTAAACAAATGGCAACAATTTAGGTGCATTAGAGAAAATAAACCTACCAAAGATTTGGTTAAAGCATATCAAGAATTAATGTCTACTGCGAACATTACTCCTAAACAAAATGGAATGGACGCTATGTCTGAAGGTCAGACAATCGGGCAGTTAATTGAAAAATGGGAGACTGAAAGACCTATTCCAGAAGTTGACCCAGAGCTTAAAGATGTAGATGATATCGGTTTATACGTTGATACATTCTTTAAGGGACATCTTGCAAAGATGTTAAATTTAAAAAATCCACTACAACATATTTATGAGAATTTTATGCAAAAATATACTGTCAAAAAACCAGAATATGATGGAGATTCTGATTCAGAAGAATTATTTGACAAGATTTTTGGAAGTGAAAGGGGAAGTGACTAATGTCTGTAAAAACAGCGAAACAAGTTTTGCAGGATAAAGCTGATAGAATTATGGAAGGAGTTGCCACTTGGACTGCCTTTTATAGAGAAAATCCTCACAGATTTGCAAAAGATGTGTTAAATGTAAATTTAAAAACGTTTCAAAAAATATTATTGTACGAGATGATGCATAATAATTATTTTATGTACCTCGCCGCAAGGGGTTAAATTATGGCTCTCCTACTTAGTAATAAGTAGGTAAAAAGTGGGCAAAAACGGTAAACGTTAAGTTGAAAATAATATGCAAATACCGTGCTAACTATTTTGTTAAAAGTAAAATAGTAGTGTAACGCATAGGTGTTGACACTATATATTATTATATTTTTATAATATAATATAGAATATAATACACCCACGAGTGTCCGCTCTCCTACTCTTTTGAGGGAGAAAAATATATGCTGAACTTATAGGAAACTATAAGAACTGTGGGATAAAAAACTCATAGGATAACAAGTTGCAAGGAAAAACGTTTTTAATGTCATTATTTTGTTTAATTAGATGTATTTTATATCCCGGTACAAAAATTGTAATTGCAGCTGGTGTTAAAAGTCAGGCGGCTGAAGTTATTGCAAAAATAAAAGATGAATTGTGTAAGAACTATCAATGGGGTTCTTCAAATCTTTGTAATGAGATTGAAGAAATAAAATATGGTCAAAATGATGCAAGTTGTATATTCAAAAATGGTTCATGGATTAAAATAGTTACATCTAATGACAATGCACGTTCTAAAAGAGCAAATATTTTAATAACAGATGAATTTAGAATTGTTGATTTGTCAGTAATTGATACAGTTTTAAGAAAATTTTTAACTGCACCAAGACAACCCGGATATTTATCAAAGCCTGAGTACAGCCATTTAGCTGAAAGAAATAAGGAAATATACGCTTCGTCTTGTTGGTATTCATCTCATTGGATGATGAATAAAATTAAATCTTATTTTGTTAATATGGTAAGAGGTAAAAAATATTTTATTTGTAGTCTTCCATATCAAATATCAATAAAGGAAAATTTATTATCAAGAGAACAGATAGAAGATGAAATGAGCGAGGAGGATTTCAATCCTATTACATTTAGTATGGAAATGGAATCATTGATGTATTCTGATACAGATGGAAGCTTCTTTACATATAGTGACTTATCTAGTATTAGAAGAATTAATAATGTGTTTTATCCCCTTGAAGTATATCAAAATAAAAACATTTCAATTCCAAAATTATCTATTGGTGAAGAAAGAATACTATCAGTCGATGTTGCTTTAATGGCTTCTGGTAAAAATAGAAACAACGATGCAGCATGCTTGTCTATTAATAGTGCAATTCCTACAACCAATACAGATTTTATGAGCAATTTTGTTTATATGGAAACACATGAAGGTCTCACTACGGATGAACTTGGAATTATTGTAATGAGAACTTTTTATGAATATAAATGTACGCAACTATGTCTTGACTGTCAGGGTAATGGTATTGGAGTATATGATTTTATTATAAAAGACCAGTTTGACTCACAAACAGGTAAGACATATAAGGCATTGTCTTGCTGCAATGACCAGTTGATGGAAGAAAGATGTAAAGTAAAAGATGCAAACAGGGTTGTCTGGTCTGTAAAAGCAAGTGCTTCGTTCAATAATGATGTCTGTGTTTTATTGAGAACTGGTATACAAAATAAAAAAATAAGTTTACCAAAACAAGAAATTGAAGGTGAAGATTTTCTTAGAAAACAAATTAAAGGATATAACAAACTTACACCTAGAGAGCAGGTTATGCTTAAGATTTCGTATACGCAAACAACATATGCAATTAACGAATTGGTCAATCTTGAATATGAATTTAAAAATGGCAATTTTAGAGTATACGAAAAATCTGGCATGAGAAAGGATAGATATTCATCTCTTGCATACAGTTATTGGTGCATTACGCAGATATCTAGAAATAAGAAACCAGTTATAAATTCTTCCGATTTTGCTTCTAAGCTTGCATCTATGACAAAAAGCTCAAGCAGAAAATATAGTATGTTTTAATGATTTTACAATTAAAAGAAAGGAAGTGACCTTGTGGCTATTAAGGTAAATAAATATGCAAACAAGTCGAAAAATGCTAAAAAAAAATATATAAAAAAAAAGAACAATGATAGCATCGAGACAATTAAAGACAATAATACAAGTGCGAAGAAATCTGTATCCACAGGTTCTTCTATTGAAAATAAAAAACAGATGAACGCTATTGGTTTAAAAAACTATTATGCAACAAAGGATTTGAATAAAGAGGCGTTTGATAAAGCCAAAGAAGCTTTAAAGCTTTTAGACCCTACAAAAAATCAAACAAGAACATTTAGTACGTTCAGTAAAGACCAGTTAAGAACGTATATGAAAAATCCATTAGCTCAACATAAGAATCTTAGAAATTTAAGTAGATATCTATATTATGTATCTCAGGCTTATAGAAGAATTATCAATCATAATGCGAATATGATTGATTTAAATTATAGAAATATTATTCCTAGAGTTGATATTACAAAAGAAGCAAATTTAGATGAAATTAAAAAAAATTTTTATGAAACAGCAATGTTTTTGGATAAAATGAATCTTCCATTGGAACTTTTAAAGGCATATACAACATGTTGGATTGAAGATGTTTTCTTTGGATGTGTTTACTATGATGATAGTGGTATGTTTATCTTACCATTAGACCCAGATTATTGTCAGATTACATCAATATACCCTACTGGCGATTTTGGATTTGATTTTGATTGTAGTTATTTTAGAAGTAGACAAACAGAACTTGAATTATGGGGAGAGCCATTTACTTCTTTGTATAATGAATACCAAAAAGATACAACAAATAATAGATGGCTTCCATTTCCGGATGAAAATTGTATTTGTCTGAAAATTAATACAAATGAAACAACTGTACCAGTACCACCATACGTTACATTGTTTGATAGTCTTATTAATTTAGAAGATTTAGCTGGAATCACAGCAATTGCTGATGCTCAAAGAATATATAAACTTCTTGTAGCTACTATTCCTACATTAGGTAATACAACAAGACCTGACGATTTTGCTGTAGACCCAACAACTGCAATTAATTATTACAATAAAATGGTTGAAGCACTTCCAGATTATACAGATGCAATTATTAGTCCAATCCCTATTGATACAATTTCATTTGAAGATGACCAAACTACTGATGTAAATAAAATTGAAAACGCAACAAAAAACATTTTAAAAACATCAGGTCACACTGTTATGGCAGACCCAAGTGGTACAACTGCTATGACAGCAAATATTCTATCTGACGAGGATTATGCAATTTCTGCCCTACTACCACAGACGGAGGCATGGATTAATAGATTCTTGTCATTAAAATTAAAAAATCCAGCAAAAGTAAAGTTTCTTGAAATCACTAAATATACTAAAGATAAGTATCAGGATTCTTTAATTAAAAGTATGAACTATGGTTCTCCATTGGTTGCTACGTTGGGTGTTTTAAGTGGCTATAGCGAATTGGAACAGATGTCTATGGCTCATTTGAATGAAGCATTAGGATTACAAGACTTATTCAAGCCTCTTGCTACAGCTTCTACTAGAAGTTCAGATGAGCAGACTGGAAGACCTGCAGCTGAAGATAAAGGTGAACAATTGGGAGATGAAGCTTCTGAGTCTCGTGATAAACGTGAACGTAATGGGTAACTTTATGGAAGAAACGGAGAATGTATATGAGTAAATTTATTATGGTTAAATCTAAAGAAGACCGTCAAGAATTAAAAAAAATGGGATTACAAGAAGTGAATAAGACACATGAAGCATATTTCTTCTTGAACGAACCAGAAAAATTAAGATTTAACAAAGGAAAAATTAAATTAACTTATACAAATAAGCTTATGTTTTAAACAGTTCATCCTCTTCTTTGAGGGTGTTTTTAAATTTTATAAAGAAAGGGGTGAATTTATAAAAATATATGAGTAAGAAATTAATGAGTATTGATGATTTATACAGATTTTGTGTAAAAAATAAATTTAGTCACTTTAGCTGTGATGATTCAAATTATGAGCTATGTGTTCAGATGCCAGCTAAAGGATTATTTAAAAAAGAAGATATTGATAAGCATAAGGAAGGGTTGAGACCTTTTACAGCAAAAGCATATCATGACAATGTTAATTTAAACAAGTCAGAAATTGACCCTGATGTATTCATTGAAAATACAAAATCAGCACCATTCCGCCCTATTCTTGCAAATATTGTAGAGAATGAAGAAACTGGAGAAAAAGATTTTGGTTCTCATGACTTTACAATTGAAGAAAGTAAGGATGGAGACCAAAAAGTTATTTACTTAGAAAAGCCAGTTGGCGTAATCGGAAATGACTTTTCTTTTGAATATGACGAAGAACAAGGTGTTAATCGTGCTATTTTGAACGGATATCTTTACGAAGAATATTGTCAGGATGCAATTGATATTTTAGATAGAAGAGAAAATGTTGATTGTAGTATCGAATTGAATATTAGAGATATGTCATTCAATAGCTCTAGTAAAACACTTGTGTTAAACGATTACTATATTGGTGGTTTGACATTATTAGGCTCTACAATTAAACCCGGTATGGCTGGAAGTAGTGCAACATTAAAAGACTTTAGCGCTGATGAAAAAGAGGTTTCTCATTTTTCAAGTGCATACAATGAGTTGGTCGAAGCATTGGATAAATTAAATTTAAAATTAGACAATTTATCAATGTTAGATATAAATAATCAATCAAAGGAAGGAGGTAAAAATGTGAGTAAACTTGAAGAATTATTAGAAAAATATTCTAAAACAAGAGAGGATTTATCTTTTGAAGTAGAAGGTTTAACAGATGAAGAATTAGAAGCTTTATTTGCAGAAAACTTTAATGAAGCAGAAGATGATTCTGAAGGTAATGAAGATGCTCCTTCTGGAGAAGGCGATGAAGGTGATTCTAAAACTGATGAATCAAAAACTATTGAAACGGTTGATACCAAAGAAGACGAAAAAGATAAGGATAAAAAAGATGATGAAGATACAAAAAAGAAAAAAATTATGGTTGAATGCAATGGTCAAACAAAAACTTTTGAAGTATCTTTTAGAGATACAATTTATTCTTTAGAACGTTTAGTTAATGCAACATATGAAGAAGATAATGATTATTATTGTGTTGACGTATTTGAAAATTATGTGATTATGCATTCTTGTTGTGATACGAACATTAACTATAAACAAAATTATGAAAAGAATGAAGACGAATTCTCTTTAACTGGAGAAAGAGTTAAAGTATTCGCTCATTGGTTAACTACCGAAGAAGAAAAGTCTCTTTCAGACATGAAGAAAGATTATGCTCTTGCTAAGGAAAAGATTTCTGCATATGAAAAAGCTGAGTTAGATGCAGAAAAAGATAAAGTATTTGAAGCAGAGGATTATAAAGAATATCTTGATAAGGATGAATTTAAATCTTTAATCAATGAAAAGGATAAGTATTCTGTAAGCGAATTAAAGGATAAAGCTGAAATTGCTTTTGCTAAATGTGTAAGAGAATTTGGCTTATCTGAAAAAAATCATAAAGAAAAAGTGGTTGCTAAAAGAAAGAGCTTATTCCATGTTAACGATGGAATTGAAAAAAGAAGTCCTTATGGAAATATTTTTAAATAAGAAAAAATAAAATTAGACTATTCATTATTATAAGGAGGAGAAATAGTTATGGCAATTAAATTTAGTATTGAAAAACATGCTGTTGCATACCCATCAATGATGTTAGCTACAAACGGTGGTAAACATATCTATTCTGTAGAATTAGACAAGGATACAGACAATGGTCAGATTGTAGCTAAAGATGCATGGAAAGGTCAACAGTACTATGGAGTAAAAGATTCTACTGGTGTTGAAGCTGTAGTATTAGAACAGGCAGTAAATGGAAATTGGTATGTAGAAATTACAAAGCCTGCTGATGGATTATTCATCTACCAAGTACCAATGATTGAAGAAGAATATACAAAGGAATTCCAAAAAGAATCCAACTTCTATAACCTTAAGGGAGATATTGTTAGAGCATATGAAATGGCAGTTGGAGACATTGTTGAAGTATCCGAAGGCGGTTTTGACGTAAAGCCAACAGCAGGTAAGACTTTAACTGTAGAAAATCGTAAATTTAAGGTTGCAGTAGATTAATTAAAAGGAGGTTAGACGAACAATGGCGAAGAAAATTTTTAGTAATACTAGTTTATATGATGTATTTACATCTTTAAACTACGAATATGAAGATATGAAAGATTTAATGGAAGACACTGCTCGTGGAACTTTCCAAGCAGGTGTTTCACAAAGAGAAGCAGAAGATAAAATTAGAGAAATGTTCTTTAATGTTTTAGATTTAAAACCTGAAGAAGTAACTAATAGAAAGTTAGTTAGAAGAGCAATGAAGAAGAATAAAGACCTTTTATTCGAAGTAATTGAAGACGTAGTTGAAGATATGTTAGTTCAGGGTTGGAGTGAAGACCCATTTTTCATGCAGTTTGTTGATGTAAGAAATTTAGCTGATGGTGATAAAAATGAATTCTGGACAGAAGAAGAAATTACTTTAGCAGTTGCAAAGATTTCTGGTGACCATCATAATGTATTAGTTCAGAGACTTGGAGAAGGAGAATCTTATGAAGTAAGAGCAAATAGATATGGTGCTGCTGTCGGAACTGACATTAGATTATTCTTAACTGGTCGTAAAGACTGGTCATCTTTAGTTTCAGCTATCTATAAAGCATTCGACAAGAAAATCAAAGACACAGTTTATGCTGAAGTAATGAATGTTGGTGAAAAATTACCAGTAGCTTCAATGTTTAACAAGGCTATCCCTGTTGATGCTGCACATAAAGCTGATTTTGATGATTTAATTTCAGACGTATCAGCTGCAAATGATAACTGCGATGTAATCGTAATGGGTACTAAGACTGCATTAAAGAAAATTGGTAAGTTCACTGATATTGATTGGGTATCTGGAAATATGAAAGACAAGATGCATGAAGATGGTATGTTAGGATACTATGAAGGTACTGCATTAGTTGAAATTCCTCAAAGATTAATTAAAAAAGGTGCTACTTTAGAAAGAATGATTGACAGCAATAAGTTATTAGTGCTTCCTGTTTCTATGGATAAATTTATTAAATTAGTTAACGTTGGAGACCCTGAAATTGTGGAAATCACTGAACAAGGTGCTACTCAGGACGATTCTATGAAGTTTGAATATCAACAGTCAATCGGTGTTGGTACTCAAATTGGTAAGTACTTCGGTGCTGTTAAAATTACTGGCTAATCTAATATAAATAAAAAAATATATACTCAAGGTCTTTCCTTGAGTATATAAAATTATAGGAGGAAATGGATATAATGGCTAATACTAAAAAAACTACTAGTACAAAAAAGCCTACTACAAGAACTACTGCTACCAAAAAAGTAGCTAGTAAGAAAGTAGAAAATACTGCAAAAAAAACAGTAACAAAAGAATTAGAAAATACTGCTGAAGAAGTGGTATTAGAAGAAGTAACAAAAGAACCAAAGAATTTTAAAGAAACAGATTTAATTCCATGTATGTGTGTTTTTCCGGGGTCTGTTGGAATGACAGGTAAAAGAACAAGAAACGTTTACCATTGGGATGGAATGGGTTCTATTGAATATGTTGAATTTCAGGATTTAAGAAGTGAAGTATTAAATAAAAAGTCAACATATATTTATGAACCTTTAATTATTATCAGCGATGATGATTTCTTAGATTTAAATCCAAAATTACATGAATTATACTCTGACTACTATACTCCAGATGAAATTATTGAAGTAATCGAAGATAGCTCTCCAGAAGAAATGAAAGAGTTTATTGAAAATTTACCATACAAATTGAAAGATAATGTAAAGACTATTGCTTCTACATTAATTCAAAATGGAGAACTTGATAGTATCAGAAAGGTAAAAATTATTGATAAAATCTTTGGTACTAATTTGGAAGTTGTTTCTTAATAATGAGGTGATTAAATGACACCTTACGAAAAAATATATGACAGTTTTAAAAGAAAGATTGAAGATAAAGATTTGTTCACCTTTGATGAAGATGAACAAATAGAATTGTTAACTGGCTGGCTTGATACAGCAATTGGCTATATTGAGATGGAACAGTTAAAAATGGTTAATGACTTATCTAATAGAGATAACACTACCCAGTATTTTAATGCAGATTTAAAGAATTTTGAGATTGAAGTAATTGCAATGTATATGGTTGCAGCTTGGTATGAACCTAAAATCAATTCGCTTGAGCACACTCTGTTGATTGTTGCATCAAAAGATGAAAAATGGACAGACCAAAATGCTCATATGCAAATGATGAAGACAGCAAGAGATGAATGGAAGCTTGAAGCTAGAAAGTATTTTAGAGATTATGGCTATAAAAGAAATAGCTATTTAGGTAATGTTTAATGAAGTATAAGTATGGAAATTATCCAAGTGAACAATTTAATGAGTATAAGAAAAAGATTCATTCTTGGGTTCACTGGCTATTAATTTACGCTGAGAATTCAGACCCTAATTTAAATTCTTATTTTGATAAGATTCAATATAAATTAGATGGGTTGAATGAATTAATTAACTACCCTACTCAACTTGTTGAAATCATGAATTTAATCGAATCTGCAAAAATAGAATATAACAAAAGCAACTACAGCCACAAGACTTATAGAAAGATTATTTTAGACATTCACGAATTAATTGATAACATTCCAGTTGGTGATTAATCATGACCGATGATATCTTTAATAAAAGAATGCGAAAAATAATGTCTGGTGGAAGCGCTGGTGCTTTAAATGTTATAAATACGAATATTATAGAAAATAAAACTTTCTCAAATGACCCAAATTATCGTGTTGGTATGCTTTACGATTGGGAAATGAACGAGTTAGAAGAAGTTGAATTTAAATTTGAAAAAATAAAAACAAGAACTGTAGAAGGTACTGAAGTTGAATATATGATTCATTTCAGACCTGACTATAATCCAGAATATTTATTCAAAGACAAATATTATAAAGATGATGGCAAAGAAAGACTTGGATTTTATATTGATGTTTACGATACATCAAGAAAAGTTTATGAAAAATGGCTAATCATAAGCAAAGATGACAGAGTGGCGTTTGATAGGTACAATGCCTTAAGATGTAACTGGTGTTTCGAATGGACTTATGATGGCGAATATTATAAATGTCTTGGATGTATTAGAGAAGCCACTGATAGTTCTTTTAATGGTTCTAACAGTGACAAACTTGGTGGTACAACTGTAGAAGGAGAATTTTCTATGGTTATGCCAACCAATACATCGACATCTAGTTTGTTACTTGGTACTAAATTTATGATTACAGATAATCTTGCATATCCGCAGGTATATGAAGTAATTAAAATTAAAGATACCAACCCGCTTGGAACTACAAGAGCTTACTTAAAACAAAGAGTATTTAATCCACATACCGATTTTATCGGTATTGTAAACGACCATCCTGAAAATGATTTTGTATTTGATTTACCTTTAGATGATTTACCAAAGGAGTATGGAGGAAAGTATCACATGATATGCAATTGTATAAGAACGAGAGGCTTACCGCAAATCTCATATCCTTCTGGTGTCTTATGGAGCATCTTATGTGACAGCAGATATCTGTATGTCAATAGTGATACTGTAACTGTGAAGGCTATTTCATCAGAGGAAACAAATCAAGAATGTTTTTGGAAAATTTTTGTTGATGATGTTGAATACAGTATTGATGATTTAAAGGATTACTTTGAAATTAATGTATTAGAAAGAGAATTTTCTATAAAAGCAACAAACAAAAACATGGTAAAGTACGTTGTTAAGATTGGAGTCTTTAATCCAGATACAGAAGAATGTTATGACTCCGTTGAAATGGAGGTTAAATTATAATGTTTAAACCAAAGGATAAAGAACCTAAACTAAGTGAAAAAATTGAATCCATATTGAATAGAAGTATGGGTGATAAGATTGAGAGTAATACAGATGAAATCTATAGATACAAACATAAGATTATGAAGCAATTAGTTTCTAACCAAGATATTCTTCATACTCTTCACAATATTGATTTGCAAAAAGGTGAAGAGGTTATTAATGGAGACTTATATAGAGATGTATGTATCTTTGACTATATGAAATTACCTGATAACAAAACAGAAGTAAAAAATTATATCTGTTTTGAAGTTGATGATGATGGATATGGTGATTTTGCAAATAAAATAATTTCATTTAGAACAGTATCTCACGAAGATGACCATAAAACAGACTGGGGAATTTCAAGACAAGACCTTTTAGCTCTTATCGTAAAAGAAGAATTTGATTGGAGTAATATTCTTGGAATGCATTTAGAAAAGAAGTCTGACGAAGGTATGGTAACGAATGATGGATATTGTTATAGAGAGATTGTTTATAAGGCAACATCTCCAAACAATATTTATGGGAAAATTAACAACAAGAGATTTTAACATATGAATGAAGAAGAAAATAAGCAAGAGTACACTCCTAAAAAATACGACATATTAAAAATGTATTTCTGCGAAAACTATGAAGTGTGCGAAGGATTTTCTATTCATCAGCCAACTATTGGGGAAATTATCGATTATGGTGAAAGTGATTTCTGGACTATGGCTGGATTACTCTGTGCTAATACAACATCAATGAGACTTTCGTTATGGGAGAATGGTATTGACTGGAACGAGATTTCAGATTTTAAACTATTTACCATTATCGCCAGTTCATTGAACGTCAAGAAAACACGAATCTTATTTGGAGATATTGATTTTTCTCAATTCAGAATTGTATCTAACAGCGATAACGAAGATGACTTTGTTATGGTTTATATGCCTAATCCTCTTATTCAGATTGATAAGAATGTATATAGTAACATGGTTGAATATTTACGTATTATGTTTGATATCAATCCAAAGGTCGAAAAAGCAAAAGGTAAGGCAACAAAAGAGGCTATTATTTGGGAAGAACAACAGAATCTTAAAAGAAGTCTCGAGAATAAATCAAAAGAAAAGTGGAAAACATCTACTCTATTCCCACTTATCTCAGCATTATTAAACCACCCCGGATTTAAGTATAAAAAAAGTGAACTTAAGGAGATTGGTATTGTTGAGTTTTTGGATAGTGTAAGAAGATTACAAGTTTATGAAAGTACAACATCACTTATGACAGGAATGTACATGGGTATGATTGACATGAAGAACATAGACACAGGAAAAGAATTAAATTGGACGAGAAATCTGTACGAAGATTAACTCGCCCTTTTTAATATAAAAAATTTAAATATTAAGGAGGAAAAATAAATGGCATTTTCAATTGACGGTATTGTAATTGACAGAATTCAAATGGGTATCGCAGAAGATTTCTCAGGTAACGTATTATATACTTTGACTCAGTTATCTGATGCAGAAATCGAAGTTACAGCAGAAAGTAAGGAAGCAAAAGATGCTAACGGCACACTTATTAAGACTTTCTACACTGGTAAGACTGGTAAATTTACAGCTAATAATGCAATTTTAGACTTTAACTTAATGGCAGAAGCTTCAGGTTCACCTAAGCAGGTTGCTTCTGGAGTAGCTAAGATTGTTATGCCGGGTGTAAAGACTGTAAAGGTTGGAGAAGCTTCTGTTGAATTAAAGAATGCTAAGGAGGGCACTGTAAGAGTAATTGGTGTATCTGGAAGCGGAAGCTTAGTTAAAAATTATAATAAGGATACAGAAGCAAGTGAAACTGCATTCTCAATTACTGGTACAACTTTAAAATTACCAACAGACACTGCACCAGTAGAATTTGTTATTAAGTATGAAAGAGAAGTAGAAAGTGGTATTAAAGTTTCTAATAAAGCTAACAAGTTCCCAAGAACTGTTAAGTTAACTTTAAAGGCATTAGCTGTAGACCCATGTTCAGCTGACCAAGTAAGAGCTTGCTTAATTGTATTACCAAGCTTCCAAGTTTCACCAGAAACTACTATTTCTTTACAGACTGACCAGAAGCTCCAATATACTGGAAATCTTCAAGTTGACTATTGCTCAGCAGACAAAGAGTAACCATTTGTATTTTAACAAATACAAATAACAGCTCCGCATATAAAGCAATTTGTATGTAAAAAAATTATGAATAATAAAACATAATTATAGAAACCACAACAATTGCGGGTAATTCCTAAAGCTAATTAAACCACAACGTAGATATGAAATAAAATCAAGCGTGATGGTTGTGAAAACAGAAAAAATTAATTAGATTGTATATGGTTAAATCCTAAGTACTATTATAATGGATGTTCTCGCAGCATATATTTGAATAAAATACTGTTCAACGACTATTGCTGAAAAGCAAGTAGGGTCAAGCGACCTGAAATGAGTGGCTCTGTATGAAAAATACAGATGATGATATAGTCTCCTCTCATATGAAAGTATGAGGAGTTCATAAGAGAACCGAATGAGAATAGCGACCTCATTTGAAGAAAAGGTTATATAGCATTTATTTTGCTGAAGACGATGTAGAAGAATAATTATCTTAAATTAATTTTAGTCTAGTAAGATTTATTTCTTACTAGACTATTTATTATTATATTCAATAATGAGAGACGAGGAAAGCCCCGTCTCGTTTTTGATTATTGAATATAATTAAATTTAATAAAAAAAAGGAGAGATTTTATATGGTAAGAATGATTAAAAGAAAATGTTGTATGTGTGGCAAAAACTATGAAACATATTGCCCTTCTTGTAGAGAAGCTGCATATCAGCCATCATGGCTAAACAGTTTTGATACAGAAAACTGTGCGAAGGTCTATGAAGCATGTGCTGGATATAGTGGTCATGCATACACAAAAGAAGAAGCAAACGTTCTTTTAAAAATGTGTGATTTATCTGACAGAGCTAACTTCACAGAATCTACTCAAAGAATTCTTAACGAATTGCTCACTGAAGAAAAGAAAGAAAAATCTGTGAAGAAAACCAATGAAGAAACTGTCAAAGAAAGTCATACAGATAGTACACAAAATGACAATGTAGAAAAACATGTTACTAAGAAGTCTGTGTATAACAGAAACAAGAAGAACAGAAAAAGATAGAGTGATTTAAGGTGAATAGTATAACGTTATACATAAAAAATAGAATACGTAAAACTATAACATCAGGCTACATGGCTCACTCTGAGTTTATGTAGCCTTTTTTTGCTTTAAAAAATAAATACAAAGGAGAAAAACAGAAATGACAAAAGAATTTATGACAAGTGGATTAACAGGAAAGGAATATTGCCCAAATGATGTAATTAGGATTGTTAATGTATATCAAGCGACATTATATTGGACATTTGGTTTAGAACCATTAGAAATCTATCCTAGCAGAGATTTTAAGACAGGGAAACCTATTCTTGTATTCTTGTTTGATAAAGAAAGAAGCCAAGAGCTTTATAAGAAGTGGTGTAATTTCGAATTAAAATAATATAGATAAAGGAGTAAATGGATAAAAATGGATAAAGAATTAAAACTAATCTCCCCTATTGCTCCAACTGTAAACCATTATATGAATTATAGGGTTGGAAAAATGAGAGGAAAAAATATGGTAATCCCCTACCCTTCTAAGGAAACAAAGGAATACAAAAAGTGTTTCATTCCATATGTAAAGGAACAGGCAAAGCTTCAGGGGTGGGTTTTTGATGAAACAGGAACACAACATTATTACGTTTTTTGGACTGTTTATTTTCCAAGAGTTGATATGGACGTTGCAAACCAAGATAAGGTTATTATTGATTCAATTACAGAATCAGAGGCAGTTTGGAAAGATGATAATGTTGTATTAAACAGAGTTGAACATATTTATTACGATACAAAGAATCCAAGAATTGAACTTACAATTAAGCCAGCAGAGTATATTGGCATTTTCAACAACTTAGAAGAATTAAATAAGTTCGAAGATAGATGTAAGAATTGTAGTAGATATAAAAGAAACTGTTCCATCTTAAATAAAGCGAAACAAGGTAGAATTCAGGAAGAAATCAATAGTCTTGAGTGTTTAAAATATAATACTAAACAAAATTAGAGAAAAGAGGATATAAGAATGGATACAAAGAATACAGTTAAGATTGAAGATATTTATGATAAGAATTTAAACGAAGTTTTAGACATGGTTGAATTTGAGAAGCATGTTCCAATCAGAAATCAGGTGGCTACTATTAATGCATTAGTAGGAATTATTTTAGAAAAAGATGAATATGGCTTATTTACGTATAATTCAGTAACGAAAGATATCATGGCAAAGGTTGCTTTCATTTCATTAGCTACAAACATTCAATTATTAGATGATGATTATGATAACTATGATATTTTAAATAAGACTGGCTTGCTTGATTATATTGAAGGTTATTATGATGAAGATTATTGTGACTTTAATATGTTTTATAATATGTTAGACGCAAGAATCAAAGATATTATGAGAGATAATAGTGTTGAGCATATTCTTGCTGAAAGAAGTAATGATATGATTATCAGCATTAACAGAATGTTTAGACATATCAATAAGATGATTGATAAGGGAGACCCTAATAAAATGGCTAAATATTTATCAAAAGGAATTGAAGCAGTTGCAAATAAATTACCAGATTTAAGTGCTTTAGATGTTGCTGAAAAATTAAAGGAAGAACTTAATATGGGCATTAAAAATAATGATGTAAATAATGATATTAAAATTACTGAAGAAAACAAGGAATCTAAAGAAGACAAGGTAAATTAATATGGTTGATTTAAATGTTTTAGTAACAAGAATGAAAGGTTCTTCAGCAAGCGTAGACAAATTCTGTAATATTAGAAAATATATTCCAGTCGAAGAGAAATTTAAATTCATTAAAGAATATGATGAATTATTAAAGAAGCATATTGATGATTATAAGAATTATGAGTCATTTATTGCTTTTATTATGTTTAATTTATTAGCAGTAAAATATTATACAGATATTGACATTGAGCTTACATATTCTGAATTCGATGTCCTTCAAGAGTACGGAATTATTGATAAGATTATGGAATCAGTCGGTTCAGACTATTCTCTTCTTCTTAGTATAGTAAAAATGGGAGATGGAGATAATGAAGATTAATAAATAAAAAAATAATATAAGGAGGAGCATATCATGGGAAGAGTTAAAAAAATCAATTTGACACAGATAAAAAACGATATAATAAAGCAAACTATAAATGAATATGGAGAAGCTGGGAAAAAAGCAATGAAAGAAATAAGAACTTCAATTGTTGATGAATGGTTTGGAGAATTTAGTTCATCTTCCATGAATGCTGCGACAAAATATACATATTATCCTAGATGTTATAATAATGGAACTGGAATTATTTATATAAATTCATTTGTTGATACAGAAGCTTACAAAAAGAAGCCAAAGGCACAAGCTTGGATGGAGCGTCATTATAATGATGGTGATAATTCAGGGGGTGGAAGAAAACTTTGGAAAACATCTGAAGAGTATGTATTACAACTTCAGCTTGTTGAAGGTATTATTGGACTTCCAGCAAAAAGTACATATAGAGATATTAAATGGAAGAATCATAAATTTCATAAAAGAGAAGTTGGTTTGAGAACATATATTTTTAATCATCCATCATGGAGTCAATTTCAAACCCTTGTAGACAAATATAAATAAGAAAGGAAGTGAATGATAATGGCACAAGTTGCAAGAGCGCAAGCCGTCATTGACTTGATAGTAAATGATAAAGGAGTTGCCGAACAAATTAAACGTACGTTTGAAGATGCAGAGAGAAAGGTAGCGGCAAACGGAGAAGTATTTCAATTAAAAGTTGATGACTCTGACTTTATAGACAAATTCAAAAAAATAAAAGAAATCTCAGGTAATGGAAACAAAATTATTATTGATTTTGACGATACTTCTTTTAAGAACGCATTTGGCTCTGCTTCAAAAGAAATGCAGAACAGTATGACTATTCTTAGGGATTTTATAGTTGATATTGTAAAAGTATTTAATGGCAATGGGGGTTTTAGTAACAATTTTGGTGAGGTAAGAAAACTTTATGACAAAATTATAAAGGAAGAAGATAAATTAGCTAAAATTGATAGAGACAATCTTAAAGAAAGTTTTAAAAGTTACAAAAAAAATGGAAGTGAAGAAAATCGAAATAAATTCATGGCAGCTTATGAAGAATATTTTGAAAATACTCCTTCTGATGATAAAAATTTTAAATTTACATATAATAAAAAAAAATATAGTTTTGATGATTTAAAAAAAGAATATAATAGTTTAGATGATTCATTTGCTTCGTTGGGTGTCTCTGGTGATGTTCTTGATTCTATTATTGACCCAATTAAAGAATCATTTAGAACTGCAAAAAGAGAATTAGAAAATGAAATTGCAGATTTAAAAAATCAAGCTAAAAATATTATAAATCCAGTAAAAACAGAAGAAAATAAAACAGACGGTAATGGTAATGGAGATTATTCAAATATTAATATTGCCCCTGCAAATCTTGATGAATTTTACGCAAAAATTGAACAACATGGAGCTGCAAAGATAGCAATTAAGCCAGCTAACCTTGAAGAATTTTATGATGATATTGATGAATATCAGTCAAAGAATGGTAGTGCAATTTCAAAAAAAGATAAAAGTGTTTATAAAGACATTGTAAAATTAATGAAGGATTATAAAGATTTAAATCCAGAGGATTTAATTAATGAACAAAGAAAACTTCTTAATGAAGCAATGAAAGGAACTGATACTCCCTTATCGAATGACCAAGTTAAACAGTTGGTCGCTCTGAGAGAACTTTATAAAAAAAAAGAAGTTGACTCTAACGCTTTTAAACCATCAAAGTATTTGTTAAATGCTGGAAGAGATGATTTTGACAATATAATGCCGGGATATTCTGATATCAAAGAGTCTTTTGAGAATACAGCTAAAAAATATGTAAATGCAGGAACAATTCCTGTTAAAGTTACTCCATTAAACTTAAATAGTTTTTTTGATAAGTTAAAAACAGAAGCTGATAAAAAAGAAATTGGAATTAATGTTACAGTTGATAATGTCAACACTTCAAATGTAAGTTCAAATATTGCAGAGAATACAAGAGAACTTCAAGAGCAAGAAAAATTACTTAAAAAGATTAGTTCTCTTGATGATATTATTGAAAAAGGTGATATTAATGTTCTTGACAACTTCGATGAGAATGGAAAATTAACTAGTAAGTATATAAATGAAAAAGATTTAACATCATCAAAGAAAACAGTGACAAAAAAATCAATTGATAAATTGATTAAAAGTTTTAATCCAGAAAGTTCATCTGAAGAAGACATAAAAAAGATTGCATCATATCTTAGTGCATATAAAAATCCAGACAATTTAAAGGAAAGTTCATTTAAAGATAATAAAGGATTGTGGCAAAGAGTTAATTTTATACTTGATAATGCTAAGAATTCTTTGAATGCATATATTGAAAAAGAAAAGCTTTTAAAAGAACACAGCGAAGAATTAAATGACATTATTGAAAATAATAAAAAACAAAATATTAATAATGCTAATAGTGCAAACAAACAAAAACATACCCCAGTGATTGAACAAGACACACCCCCTGCTCCAAAAGAAATTGAACAGTCAATTGAAAAGAATGTTATATTTAAAGCCTCTTTTGATGAAACTTCAATAGAATCTTTAAAGGGTAGTGCAAATACATTAAAACAGGATATTGAAAATTTAGTTAGTCCTATTGAAGTGAGCTTTAAAGAATCGAGTGTAAACAATATTACAAGTGTAATAGGTGAAGAATTAAGTAAGTTAAGAATTCCAAATGGAAATAAAACTACAACAGAAAAGATAGAAACAGAACTTCCAGATAACAATTCAGATTTAACTTCGGGATTAAAAGATATTGAAACAACAATTTCTAATGTAGTAAATGGAATCCGAAACATTACGCAGGAATATAATACTTCAGTGTCTAGTATACAAGGTGGTATTGAAGAGCAAAAGAAATCAATAGAAAGTATCGGAGATTCTGTTGAGAAAGCATTAAAATCTATAGAACCTTTAAATAAAAGAATGGAAGAGACTGCTTCAGCATATAAGAAGACAATCGAAGAAGCAAATCAAATAAGTGATGGCTTAGAAAAACGTATTAAGGCTTTTGAAGAATACCAAAAAGAAAAAGCAAAATTTGAAAAAGAGATTCAAAAGTCTGAAGAAGAATCTGACAGGAAAGAAGGTACAACTTCTAATAAATCTTCAAAAAATAGAGAGCAAAAAGAAAGTTATTATGATAAGACTGTTAAAAAGATAAAAGATGGTTTTGATAAAATAACTTTTGCTAAAGACAATATTTATGCTCTTGATGAAAATTCTTTTGAAGAAATGGCAAACGGAACTGTTAAGTTTGTTGCTGAATTAAAGTTAGCAAATAATGAAGTAGAACGACTTGTTTTTAATGTTGGAGAAGCAGATTCTATTTTAACAAAAAATGGAAGCATTCGAAAAGATTTTCTTAAAAACAGTGGTGTATTAGAAAAACAACCAGAGATTTCTATTGTTAATGAACAAGAAGAAAATAAGATAAAAGAAACAGCAATTGAAATTGATGGACTTGAAAATAAAGTTGATGAATTAAAGAAGATTGCTTCTAATACATCTGGGTTCAACATTATTGATGAAGACAAACTTAAAGAAGACGAAGATGGATTTGTAAGATTTTCAGCTACTGTGGCTGATACAAAAGGTAAATTAAAAGAGCTTTATTTTGAAGTACAAGACCTCACCCATATTGCCAAACAGGACGGAGGTTTTACTACTACATTTAAAAATTCTGGTTTAACTAAAGAAACAATTGAAAAAAATAAAGCAAAAAGTGATAAGAAGAATCTTGAAATTAGCCAAAAGGAAGCTTTAGAACAGTTAAAGAATGCTTCAATAAGTTCAGATTTCTTTAACTTAAAATCCTCTAAGTTTGATAATAGTGGTTTCTTAACATTTATTGGATATTTAGAAGATGCTGATGGAAAAGTAAAGGAATTATCATATTCAGCAAAAGAATTAAAGGATGTATTAAATTCAGACGGAACTTTGAATGAAAACTTTATTAAAGAAGGAAACATTACAAAACTTGAAGAAATTCTTGAAAAATTTAAAGTTCAATTGGCTGAAAATAAAACGAACGAAGCACTTGGAGTTGAAGACGAAGAAGGTATTAAAAACGCTTCCAAATTAGAAGCTGATTTTAAAACAAATGTTGATTCAGCAAATTTGAGTTTAGAGAAACAGCAAGAATTATTGCTTAAATTTTCACAAATAAAAGCAAGCCATGTTGAAAAATTTGATTTAGAAGATAAGAAGAACGGCTCAGCAAGAAACAAAGCCAATAAGACATTGACTAATTATGAAAACATTTTAGAACATGTTGGATATACTGGAAATGAAGAGACTAACTATGAGAATTTAAATAAGGACTTGCATCTTTACGATAAAGTTCAAGGTAAGGTTGTAACTCTCAAAGAAAAGATGGATGCGCTAAAGAATTCAGCTGATGCTTTATTTGATAGCATAAATGGCGGTAAATTTGCTGATAAGGGAGCTTTTGAAAATGCAGTAAGAGAACTTCAACAAAAATCTTCTGAAATGAATAAGATTGCTAACAATCAGGCTTATCAGAATGTAAACAATAAAGGCGAATCTTATGATGGTACATTATTTAAAAATAAAAATTTAAAGTTAATACCAGTAGAAGAAGTAAAAAAAGCAATAAAAAAGAAATATGAAAATGATTATGAATTTTTAGATGATATAGATTATGACCCAGTTAAAGGAACTGCTAAGGCAACTGTTAAAAATAATGGAAATATTGAAAAGATGACAATAAGCCTTACATCTCTAGAGTCCGCAGCTGGTAAAACTGAAGTTGCAATTCATAAACTAAATGTTGTCCAAGGTGAATATTTAAGTACTGGAGCAAAATGGAAAAATGCAATTAAAGGTAAAATTGCTTCTTTAATACAATACGTTTCTGGTCTTTCTCTAGTAATGGGAGCGTACAACAAATTTAGAGAAGGATTTGCATTTGTCAGAGAATTTGATGCTTCTTTAACAACAATCAACCAGACAATGGATATCTCAACATCACAATTACAGAAGCTTGGAAGTAGTTCTATTAATGTTGGAAAACAGCTTGGGTCTACTGCTCAAGATGTTCTTGGCGCTGTTTCAATCTATGCAAATGCTAACGAAACAGCTGACAGCATTTTAGAAAAGTCAAAGCCTACAGTAATGTTGTCAAATGCTTCTGGTGGAGACGTCAGTGAAGCCAGTGACCAGATTCAGGCTGTAACACAACAGTTTGATGAACTTGAAGGTCAGGAAAGACGAATCGTAAACTCATATGAAAAGATATCTTCAAATGTCGCAATGGACTTCAAGAAAGGTATCGGAGTTATTGCTGAAGGTACACAGAACGCAGGTTCTGTTGCCAAAGAGTCAGGAATGCAGTTTGAGCAATTCGCTTCATCTGTTGCGAAAGTGGCAGAAAAAACAAGACAAGATGGCATGTAATAGAGCCATTAAGTACAGTAATGTGCTTAGAAGAATGTATTTAATTGCAGGTAATGGGTAAAGCCTTACACTACAATACAGAGGAAACTACTGTATGAAAGTGCGAAAGCAGAAAAAACGTAAGGATGATATATGGCTAAAAGCCTAAGTATTATTATAAAATCCCTGTTCATGCAGCTAAGATTCTAAGTAAAATTATACTTGACTAGTTATAATTATACCGTATAATTTTATATGAATAAAGTTCAACGACCAGATTCATGTCGAGTTATAGACTAGAGAATAAAGGAAAATCCTGAATATCTATAACAACAATCGTAGGGCGCAAATTATTGGCGTGGGTGAAAATCTCTTAAATCGAAAAGGTACACTCCTACTCTACTTTATAGAGAGGATGAAGAAATGGTCTATTCTCATATGAAAGTATGAGAGGGTTTAATAAATTAAACCCTATGAAATTTAATGAATTTCATAAATATAAAGTCAACTATCGGGAATGCGTATAAAGTTTTGTACCTTAGAAGGAATAATGCATAAGCCTTCTAAGAAAATTTTAACTAATTGACTTGGAAATCCTGTGGTAGGACAACAAGGCGGAAGGAATGAAAAAGATATAATATAAATTTTTATTTCACCGTGAACGACTTAATGTTAAAACACCATCGCAATTTTTTATGGTGATGCGAAAGTCTGAACTTACGTTATAAACCACTATTATAAGACGTAGAGGAATAGTCAACTGTAAAGACAGTTTAAAGAAGAACTATTCCCGCCTATTTTTATTATTTAATAGGTCTTAAAAGTAACAGAATGAAAACAATTCTCGCAAGAACAAGTCGCTCAAAGTCAGCTGACCTTGATGTGAGCGATGAAGATAGGTCTAATACAAGTAAAGCATTAAGTTCAATTGGTATCTCTGTATATGACGAAAATGGAGAGTATCAAGATTTTAGTAAAACATTAGACCAATTATCAGAAAAGTGGAATACACTTTCAAAATCTCAGCAATCATATGTGAATTTATATAACCTAAGTCTATAAAGATATGGTTATATAATATTGCATCCTATATTGGTAACAATATAGTGCAACTCGGTGAACCACTTTTATCCAGTGGGTGTGCTACTTTGTAGTGCTAACAGGGAATGTCTAAATCCGAAAGGATATGAAGAATCCTGTGCCAAGACTAATTAATAATAATTATTAGTAAGGTGCAACGACTAATTAGTAAGATGGATATGGATACCATTTGAAGTGCCGAGCATCCCTATGGGATGAAGATATAGTCTTAGATTTTATAGAAATATAAAATAGTTCAACGTGCTGAACAAATGGCTGGTATTAGAAACCTCAATACTATGTCTGCAATTATTGAGACATGGAAAGATGCCAAGTCTATAGCAAGCGATGCTGTATCAGATACTGGGTTTATTGATGAAACTCAAGAAAAGTATATGGACTCAGTTAATGCTCATATCAATAGACTTCAGACATCTATTCAAGAATTATGGAATGAACTTCTTGATACAGGTGCTATTAGCACATTAACTGATGCATTAAATTTATTAATAAATGTGGCAGAGAAGTTAATTGGTGTATTTAGTACCATTGGCGATGTACTTCCTGTTGTAAATGGTGGCTTTGTTTCATTAGCAGGAACTGTTGGAACAATTGCAGCTGGATGGTCTGTCTTTAGTAATGTAAAACAAGCGTATAAAGACATTGGCGAAGCTGAGAAAGGTTCTGATTTAGCAGGTAAGAATGGTATTGTAGAAGGTTTAAAGAAAACAAAAGAAGATACAACTGAACTACTATCTTCTATAACTGGAGAGTTCACAAAATTTAAAGATGGTTATAAAACTACTTCTCAAGGATTAAGTGGGTTTTCTGGTATTACAGAAGGATTAAAAGGTGGCTGGAATGCATTAAGCGGTTTGTCAAAAGGAATGATTGGTCTTACTGCTGGTATTGCAGCGGTATCACTTGCAGTTTCAACTTTTGATAAATTAGTAAAATCGTCAAAAGAGACTGCCGAAGCAGTAAATAAAGCAAAGAAAGAATATGATGGTGAACAAAAGACACTACAATCACATAAAGAAACTATAGACTCTATAAGCAACAAATATTCTACATTATCAAAAGGTGTAGATGGTCTTGGAAACAATGTGTCACTAACAACAACTGAATTTGAAGAATATCATAATGTTTGTAACCAAATTGCAGAAATGTATCCATCTTTAGTGCAGTCTTATGACGCACAAGGAAATGCTATATTAAAATTAAAAGGTAATATAGAAGGTCTTAAAGATGCATATGAAAACGAAGTGTTATCTTCTGCTCAAAAAAATTTAGAAAACTATGATACTTATACAGAAAATTTAAGAAACGCCACTGGTAATAAAGATTACTGGACAAATGTAAAAGATAGAAGTTCAAATTTATTTGGAACAGCAAAACGTGGTGGAAGAGTAGATAACGACCAAGCTCTTGAAAATCTTTCAAAAATAAATGAAATGAATTTAAAAGAGTGGAAAGAATTTTATAATAGTGACCAAAATGTCGATTTGATGTCTTATTTAGAAAGTGATGTTATTGGTCTTTCTGGGGATATGAGTGAAGATGAATTTGCTAAAGCAAAAGATAAAATATCTACAGAAATATCTGCTATTACTGCTGAAATCAATAATGCATCAGCTCCATTAAAATCTGCTTTAAACTCTTATTTTACAACGTTAACAACTGGAGATAACGCAGATTTTTCTAAGTTACAAGATAATACAAAAACAGAAATTAGTTCAATGATTTCTAATATGTCTGCATCAAAAGCTCAAGAAATGACAAAAAATGGTGGAGAAGCAGGTAAATTATATGTTATAGGTCTAACAAAGGCATTAAATAATAGCAAGAGTGCACAAACAGCTTTAAATTCATTATTCTCAATAAACGAAAATACTAGTATTGAAGATTCAAAGAAAATAATTGACAATAACTTTGATGCGTTAAAAGAAGAATTGAAAAAAAATGGAATTGAGTCAGATGATAAAGAACTTCTTTTACAATTTGGTTTAAAAGACAAACAAGATGCTATTGATGCTTATGATTCTCTAATTAAAGCCTCTAAAAAGGTGACAAAAGAAACCAAGACAGAGGGAAAAGAAACAAAAAAAATAAAGAAATATATTAAAGATAATAATATAACAACTAAAGAACAGTTAAATGTTCTTAAGCAATGCGTTTCTGAATCAGAGAATATGGATGATGCTATTAGAAACTTTAGCCTTAAAAATATTAGCGTTGATGGTATAGATAATCAACTTAACAATTTAAGAACAAAGTTAGAAACCGTAAAATCTGATATTGAAAAAATTAATGATGCGATTACTGCTTCTAATGAGTCTACTGGAATGACTGTTGAGCAAATAAAAAACATCGAAAGTGTATTTAGTGGACTATCTGGATATGACCGTAATAAATTATTTGAATCTACTGCTGAAGGAGTTAAGCTAAACAAGCAGGAACTTCAAAAACTTAATGAAGAATATGCTAAAACAAATAAGCAACAATATACAAATAAAATTGCAGACCTTGAAAATCAATATACAAATCTTTGTGTTGCGATTGGACAAACAACTGATGCAACAGAAAGAAACGAATTAATTAATAAAAGAAACACTTTAAAAGAAAAAATTAGTGAAGCACAAGAACTTCAATCTCAATATGAAGGTCTTACTAATGCAGTAACAGCTTTCTTTAAAGCTCAAAGTGGTGGCGAAGCTGGAGATAATTATGATTCTATTCAAGGAAGCTTGGAAAAAATAAAAGAATTATATGACAAAGGTTTGACTGGAACAAACGAGTTTAAGGCTGCTGTAAAAATGATGACTCCAGATGATATCGATACGTCTGGATGGACTAATACTGACTGGATTGACCAGTATGAAAAAAAGATTGGAATGGTTAATTCATATTTTACAGAAGGTCAAGAAGGTTGTGTTAATTTTTTGAAACGTCTTGAGCAGCTTGGATATGCTACAGACAAAGGTGGAGGAGCATGGGAGATTTATAATGCTGATATAGATGAAGTATCAAAATCTATGGGTGTTTCTTCTTCTCTTGCAACTGAATTATTTAATAAATTAACTGATTATGGTGCTCAGATTAGTTTTACTGAAGAAACAGAATATTTAAAAAACCTAAGATTAGAAGCTGAAAAGGCAAAAGAAGCTCTTAGCGGAAGTGGATATCAATTAGATATCTCTACAACAAATTCTGGGGATATTGATAAGCAACTAAAAAAAGGAAAAGAATACAAAAAGGCTTTAGAAGAGCAGAAAGAAGCACTAGAAGCTAATAAAGAAGGAATAAAAAGGTATGGTGCAGTTTCTTCAGATGAGTATAAAAATACATGTAAACAACTTGAAAAAGTTAATGAACAACTTGGTTATGTAAATAAAGAAATGGATTATTTACAAGGTAAGAAAGGTGAATCAGCCGATTTTACTGTTGATGTTCATACAAACGATGGAATTGAAAGACTCAATGAAGATATTAAGAAACTAAATAAAAATGATAAGATTAATATTAGTATAGCTTGGGGAAATAATGATGCTAAATATTGGGATGACCAACTTAAAAATATTAGTAAGGCAATAACAAATTTACCCGGTGGAAAAATTAATATTGACACTGAAGAAGGTAAATCTGCTCAAAATATTTTAATAGGGATTATTCAAAAACAACAAGAAATTAGTAGACCTACAATTTTAAATGTTGATGCTTCTAAACTTAGTAATGGGAATTCAGAAATTGATGCATCTATAAAAAAATTTCAAGAATTATATAAGGCGATAGAAAATTATAATCAGTTAGAAGTAAGAAAGAAAAATGGCGATGTTTCCGTTAGCGATGAACAGTTAAAAAAAGCAAAAAAAACAGCTCAAGATTTAGCTAAAGAATTAAACGGCATGAGCGGAACAGGTCACCAATTAGCAGTTGGCGTTGGATTGAAATTTAACAAAGACGGGGAACTAAAAGGTAACTTAAGTAAAATTACTAATCAGTTTAATAATAAAAAAATAGCAACAGCTTATGTTGGAATTGGCGTCAAGGATGATGCGGTTAAAGAATACAAAAAAAATAGTGGTGGCAAAGGCGATAAGAACAATAAAAAAAGTAAAAATGATATAAAGGCAAGTGTAATTTACAAAGTTGTTTCAACAAAAGTAGATGAATTCATGAAAAGAAATCATGATATTAATGCAAAAATAAATTATACCTATACAGTGACTGGAACGCCAATGTCAAATCTTGGCTCGTCTTCTTTTTCATTACCAACAAGTAACAAAAAGCCAAAACCAAAAAAGAAATCAAAAAAGACAAAGGGAAAAGGCAGCCATGGATTAAATGGTACTGCTTTTGCAAATGGTACTGGAGACTGGGGTGCTAAGAGAACTCAAACTGCTCTTGTTGGAGAAGTAGCACCAGAATTACATGTTAATTCTAGAACTGGCAAATGGGAGCTGGTTGGTGAAAATGGAGCTGAATTTGCTAAAATTAATAAAGGCGATATTATTTTTAATGGACAACAGACTGAAGAACTATTAAAGAGCGGACGAGCATTATCAAATGGTGGTCGTGGAAAGGCTTTAATAAATGGTACTGTAGAAAAAGTTAATTCCCTATTTGGTATAAGTGGAGATGCTTATGGTAGAGGAAATTATGGAGGAAGTTTACGTTTAAATTATTCGAAATCTGGTTCAAAAAAAAAGAAATCATCGAATAAAGCAAGTAGTTCTTCAAGCAAATCAAATAATTCAAACAATTCGAATAATTCAGATAAGAATGATTTTAAAGAGATAATTGATTGGATTGAAATTCTTATTGATAGAGTTGAAAGGTCTATTAGTCATCTTGAAACTACTGCTACAAGTACATTTAAAAACTGGGCTACAAGAAATAACGCTTTAGCTCAAGAATACAATGAGGTAGTTCGTGAAATAGGTATTCAGCAACAAGCTTACAATAGATATACTGCTCAGGCAAATAGCGTTGGGCTTGACGGTGGAACTGCACAGGCTGTACGTGATGGTAAGATTGATATTAGTACGATTACTGACGAGAACTATAAAAATAAGGTTGATGATTATAAGGAATGGTATGAAAAATCCATTGAGTGCCAAGATAAAATCATTGAACTTCAAGAAAAGCTTGGTGACCTCACTAAACAGAAATTTGATAATGTTTCTGAAGAATTTGAAGGACAACTAGAATTAATTGAACACCGTATCAATATGGTGAAAACAGGTCTTGATATTGTCGAGGAGAAAGGTAACTTTGCTTCAAAGAATTATTATGATACTTTGATGTCTATCGAACAAGAAACAAACAATAAACTTCAACAGGAATTATCTTCACTAAATTCAGCGTTTAACGAAGCAATGAGCAAAGGCACAATTCAAGCAAATTCATCTTCTTGGGTAGAAATGCGAAAGAAGATTAACGAAGTCACAGAAGCTATTTTAGAATCTGATAAAGCATTGTTAGAATATAAGAATGATATGCGTGAAAACGACTGGAAGATTTTTGACTGGCTTCAGGACAGAATCAGTGATACTACTGCCGAAGCTGACTTTATGGTTGATTTATTGTCAAATAATGAATCTGAATTATTTAGCAAAAAGAGCGGTCATTTAACTGATAAAGGTAAGACTGTCGGAGCGTTACACGCAACAAACTACAATGTCTATATGAATCAAGCTGACCAGTATGCAGCCAAGGTTAAGGAAATCAATCAAGAATTAGCTTCAGACCCTTCTAACACTAAATTAATAGAACAGAAGCATGAATATATAAAAGCTCAACAGGATGCTATCAAGTCTGCTCAGGAAGAAAAGAGTGCAGTAAAGGAATTAGTTTCTGATAGCTATGATAAAATGCTTGAAATTTTACAGAAGTTAATTGACAAGCGAAAGGAATTCTTAGATGCCGAAAAAGATTAAATTATTTAGTCCGCTATAGCGTGAAAACCTATAGTGTATCCGTTTGAATTGCTGGAAACCCTAGAGCTTTGTCGTGAGACAATAGTATGGCAATCAGCAGCTAAGTCTCTATATTTGACGATGTAATAAAAATATTATATAATTGACTAGTCATAATTATAGAGAAAAGTTCAACGACCATCAGCTGAAATGCTGTTAGGCTCAAGTGAGCCGAAGTGGACGGCACCTACCCCTAGTACATTATATAGGTATGGTGAATGATATGGTCTGCACTTTAGTGAAAACTAAAGAAAATTTACGAAAGTAAAATCTATAAGGTCTAACGAACCTTTATGAATAAAAATTGTTTAAGAAATACGGGAGATAAAAATGAAAAAAAAGACACATGAAGAATACGTTGAGGAATTAAAAATTAAAAATCCTGATATTGAAGTAATTGGGACATATGTTAACTCAAGTACTTCAATTGAGCATCATTGCTTGAAGCATGATGTATATTGGAACACCACTCCATCTAAATTATTAAGTGGATATGGATGTCCGAGATGTAGTAGAAGCTATGGGGAAAAAGCAATTGAAACATTTTTAGAATTTAATAATATAACGTATATAGCTCAGAAAGTATTTACTGATTGTAGGAATAAAAAACCTTTGCCTTTCGACTTTTATCTTCCAGAATATAATACATGTATTGAGTACCAAGGGAAACAACATTATAAAGCAATTGATTATTTTGGTGGCTATGAAAAATTCAAACTTCAACAACAACGTGATAAAATTAAGCGAGATTATTGTAAAAATAACAATATTAAATTGATTGAAATTCCTTATTGGAACTTTGATAATATAGAACAAGCGCTAACTAACTATTTAAAATTATAACAAACAATTTTTATTCATTTAATATAGTAACATAATGGATATATGAGTACCAAAATACGATTAAAGAGAAGACTGACAATATCGCTTCTCTTAAGAAGCAGTTGACTGCTTTGGGCAATGATGATTCAGAAGAAGCTCAGTCAAAGAAACAAACTTTAAACAAAGATTTAAAGGATGCCGAAAAAGACTTAGAAGAAACTGAATATGATAAATGGCTTGAAGACCAAGAAAAGATGCTTGACTCATTATATGACTCTTATGAAGAGATTCTTAATGAACGACTTGACCATGTTGATGAATTATTAAGTGGAATGATTGAATCTTCTAATGAGAATGCTTCTGTAATCAGCTCTGTAATCACTTCAGAAGCTGAAAAAGTTGGTTATACAATCACTGACGGATTAGATGTAATCTGGAATGATACAAGCAATGGTGTTGGTAAGGTATTAGCTGATTATTCAACTAATTTCACTAACATTATGACTACAACCAATGCTTACATTAACAGTATTAGAGCATTAGTTCAATCAATTGTTGACAAGGCAAATGGAGAATCAGGAAAGAATACTGGAGGAACTGTACAGCCTACTGTAAATCACACCCCTTCCCCTACTCCACCTCAGAATCAACAGGCTTCAGGAAATGGAAGACTTGAAGTTGGAGATGTAGTAACATTTAATGGAAGATATTATTATGATTCAAACGGAAGTTCAAGACATACTGGAAGTAAATATTCAGGAGTTAAGAATGGAGTTGTTATAGATAAAATTAATTCTCATTCATACGGAGTACATTTAAAGTCTGCCGATGGAAGATATCCAGACTTAGGATGGGTTAATACTAGCCCATGTAAAATCCCTTAAACTGCGGGAACGCCCTTAGAGCTTTAACAACCAAACTATGATAGAAATATCATAGTGGCGTTAAGTAACGGTAACGGTAAGGTAAAATCGTTAAAGATTGGGTAATCAAACGCATGCAAACATCTACACCAGATATAATTATATCTAGATAGGTGGAGCTTCAACGACTATAATAGGGAGACTTGTTAGCAAGTTATGGTATAGTCTACTCCCCTAGCAAATATCGGGAAACCGAGGGTATCAAGGAAGAAGAGACCAAGTATACGGCTTCTTGTCAGGAGGTTATACTGGTCAATGGGATAATGGAAGTGAAGATAAGAATGGTAAGCTTGCATTCTTACATCAGAAAGAATTAATCCTTAATAAGGGTGATACTGAAAACTTCCTACAAGCACTAGAGTTAACTAGAGATTTATTTAGTAATAATTTAAATAAACAAAGAAAGTTATTATCAAGTAGAAATAACACTGTTGCTTCCAATAATAATATTACAATGAATATCGAATTACCAAATGTACAGAACTACAATGACTTTGTAGACAAATTACAAAGAGATAAACGTTTTGAAAATATTGTTCAGTCAATGACGATAGGAAATGCACTTGGCAAAAATTCATTAAACAAGCTTAAATTTAAATAATACATAGAAGAGTGACTGATTAATGGTCACCCTTCTATTTTATTTTTGGAGGAAAAAATGGATAAATTAGAAGTTTTAAAAAAAACTGTAATTGACTTATCAGAAGAAAACAAAAAAATTAAAGAAGACAATATGCAATTAACTATTATAAATGATGAGTTACTTACACAGTTAAAATACAATGAGCAGAATGCTGATGAAACTCTAGCAAGAGCAAGAAATGTAGCTGATGATTGTGAAGATGTAAAAAGACAATATGAAGATTGCATTAAACAATTAAAAGAGATTAAGAAAGAATACGAAACTGCCTTGCGTGATGTTTATAAAATCAAAAAAGAATTAAATGATAAAAAAGAACATTTTTTAAAACAGCTTTCTAGTCTTGGAAAAGACTTTAATCAAGGATGGAAAGTATAAAGTTTATAAGAAGATAACATGAGATATTATCTCCTTATATTTTTTATCACAAGGGGGTTAATGTGGGAGAATTAATAAGAAATGAACAAATTAGAAAAATATTAACTGATATTTCAGCTCTTGATTTCATTCTTACTACTATTACGATTCTAGCAGTTATATCTTTTATTGTTGCAGTATCAATTAAGGTATATAAAGCTATGGAAAAATATAGAAAGTTAAAAAATGAAGCAGAAAAAAAAGAAGAGAAATTTGAAAGCTATGAAAAGAGCATAAAAACTCTTACTGAAATGTCTGAACAACAAAAGGATGATATTTCTAAGTTAGATGAAAAAATTAATACAGTTTTTGCTATGCTGATTGAATTAAGAAAACATGATGATAGCAATAAACGAGCTAATTTAAAAGATAGAATTAGTCAGTCGTATAGATATCATCATAGCACAAAAACAATTACAAGAATGGACATTGAAACTTTAGAGGGTCTTATTGCTTCGTACGAAAGTTGTGGAGGAACAAATAGTTTTGTACATGAAGTTGTACAGAAAGAAATGTACACTTGGGAGATTATTGAAAATGAAGCTATAGATAAAGAAGTAAATAGTTAGATATAAATTTTAATAATACATTAATAAAATAAAGAAGTGATTAATTATATTAACAAAAAAAAAAGAAAGGAAGTGAGTAGCTATGAATATGGTAGATTTTGAATATGATGGAGAGTTGTTGTCTGATTACGGATGTATGATATGTAGCTTTGATTCGTCTCAAGACACAGTTGAAATTGCAAACAAGATAAGTGTTAATAATGTAAAAACTCCAAATGCGGAAAAACATATGGCTGTTACGAGTACATATGAAGAACCGTTAACTTTCCCATTCTCGATATGTCCTTCATATTCATGTGGAGACGATGGTTCTATAACAGGCGATACAGAAGGCTTGAGCGATGAGCAAATAAACGAGATTATGAGATGGTTGAATAGACGTGGGTATTATAAATTTTCTCCAGTCTATGATGATGAAAGTTTTGAAGATGTATTCTTTTATGGAACATTTAATGCAGAACTTGTTAAATTTGGAGATACTGTTGCTGGATTTAATCTTACATTACAGACAAACGCTCCTTACGGCTTTATAGATATGCCTACAAAAAAACATACATTTAATAATGACAGCCTTACATATATTGATGTTTCAGATGAAGTCGGAATTACTTATGCAGATGCCACAATCAAGTGTTTAGAGGCTGGAGACTTTATTATAAAGAATTCATTAGACCCAAACAACAATGTGATAATTAAGAACTGCTCTGTTAATGAAGTAATTACTTTAAAGGGAGAGCAGAAGATTATTACAACTTCAGAAGAATCCCATAGAACTTTATGCAATGACTTCAACTATCATTATATTAGAATGAGAAACACATATAGTAATAATAAAAATATATTCACTTCCAATCTTAAATGCGAGTTATCAATTGACTACACTCCTATTAGAAAGGTAGGGATTATTCTATGATGATGTTCGATGAAGATGGACAGGTACAACAGTATTCTGTCATATTATCAAAAAGAAGTCATGAACATTTAGGTCAGCTTAGAAACATAAGTTCGTTAGTAAGCAAAATTAATCTTAGCTCTGCTAACGAAATAAGTTTTATTGTATATAAATATACTGACAAAGAAAGATATTTGAATACTGAAACTAATGATGAAAAATTGAGATATTCAGAACCACTATGGGATGAAATTACAGATTTTAAATATATATTTATTCCAGAATTGAAGGAATACTATGAGATAGCAGTTGAATGCAATGATGAAGAATCGTTGTATAAGAGTGTAACAGGAACTTCAGCTTGTGAATGTGAATTGGCTCAGTCAAAGATTTATGGACTTGAAATCAATAGCGAAATAGATATTGCAAGAACAGATTATACAACCCCTACTGTATTTTATGATAAGCTCAATCCAAAAAGTTCACTTCTTCATAGAGTGTTGTCTAAATTACCTCAGTACTCAATTGAATATGTAGACACATCTTTGATGAAGCTTCAAAGAACATTCAGCGTTGATGATGAAGACGTATATTCATTTTTAACTAATACTGCCGCAGAAGAAATTGGTTGCTTATTTATTTTTGACTCAGTTAAAAGAAGCATATCTGTTTATGATTTAAAAACTGTATGTTTAGACTGTGGTCACAGAGGTGAGTTCAGTGACGAATGTCCAAAATGTAAATCAAAGAATCTCAAGTTCTTTGGTAAAGATACAACAATATATATTGATACAGAAAATTTATCCTCTAGCATTACTTCTTCAGTTGATGTAGATAAAGTAAAGAACTGCTTTAAATTAGTTGCTGGTGATGATGCTATGACAGCCGCAGTTAAGAACTGCAATCCAAATGGAAGTTCTTATATATATTATTTTTCAGAAGACCAGAAACATGAAATGCCTGATGAGTTAGTAGAAAAAATTGAATCATATGATAAGCTTGTAGAATCATATGCAGAACCTTATCAAAAGGTTATGAAAGATATGTATGAAGCGATTGATAAAATTATCTACTATACATCAGGAATGATGCCTGAAAGAAAAAATGATGAAACAAATGCTAAAAAAGAAGCATCTAAGCTTACTGAGTCAGCAATGAGTCCACTTGGTCTTTCAAAGCTTAATCAGTATACATCGCTAGCTACTGTAAATTCGGCAATGAAATCTTATGCTAAGGTATTCATTAAATCGGGTTATTTTAAGGCAGAGCCTAACGAAAGTAAATTTGAATATGAAGGTGAAGATTTAGAAGGAGTCTGTTATGGGTATTGGTATGGTAATTTTAAGATTACTAACTATTCTGACGAAGAAGATACTGCTATCTCCCCTACCGTCAAGATTAAAGTGACTGATTTATATCATACTTTTCTTGAACAGAAGATTGACAAGAAACTTGCCACTACTACAGATGAAGAAGGAAGTATCTATGACGTACTTAAATTAAAGGATTTAGAGAAGTTTAAAGAGGCACTTAAGTTATACTGCCTTAATAGATTAAAGTCATTCTATGATGCAATTCAAGGTGCTATAGATATCATGATTGAAGAAGACCAAGCAAATGAGAACGCTGATTTATATAAAGAATTATACGTTCCGTATCACGATAAGCTTGTTGCGTGTCAAGATGAAATGGACAAACGTAATGCTACCATTGATGAATGGGAAAAGACTCTAGACAAAACAGAAGCTGAACAAAAAAGAATTCAAGGAATACTTAATTTTGAAAAATATCTTGGTGAAGATATGTACAAAGTCTTTTGTACATACAAGAGAGAAGACACATATCAGAATGATAATTATATTTCTGACGGTTTTGAAAATGATGAAATATTTAAAAGAGCAAATGAATTTATAGATGCTGCTAAGGAAGAATTGTATAAATCTGGGGAACATCAAAGAACTGTTTCAGGAAGTTTGATAGATTTCATGACAATGAAAGAATTCGCACCTTTACTCGATAATTTTGAGATTGGTAATTTCATTAGAATTGGAACTGATGAAAAGATTTACAGATTACGACTTGTAAGCTATCAAATTTCGTTTGATGATATGTCAAATATTGATGTTGAATTTTCAGATGTAACAAAAATTAAAACTGGATACAGTGACTTACAGAGCATTCTTGATAAAACTAAATCTATTGCAAGTTCATATGATGCTGTCGCACATCAGGCAAGAAGTTCTAAGAAACAGGCTGATGTAGTAAAAAACTGGGTTCAGACTGGACTTGATGCAACACTTACAAAGATTGTAAACAATGCAGATAATCAGAATATTACAATGGGAGATACTGGCTTGTTAGCCAGAAGAAAAGATGACTTTGAAGATAAATATGATGATTGTCAGCTCAAGCTTCTTTCAACTGGACTGTATGTCACAGATGATTCTTGGAGAAGCGTTAAGACAGCAATCGGTAAGTCTTATTTTACAAATCCAGAAACAGGCAAGCAAGAAATGATGTATGGAGTTAATGCAGAAACTCTCGTAGGTCAGATGATTCTTGGGAATCAGTTAGGAATCTATAGTAGCGATGGTTCATCTCAGATGCGTTTTGATAATTTTGGTCTTGTTCTTAACGCACTTGATAATGGCTCAGGACATTATAGAAGAATCCTTGATATACAGAAAGATGGAGTATCTCAGATGTATATTGATAGTGATGGTAATATTGTCCTTGCTACAAAACAGCAGATTGAGACTACAGAATCAATTGGAAGATTAAATGCATTATATGCAGACATTGAAAAGCTTTATGTTTCAAATGCTACAATTGAAAAGTTGCTTGCCAAGTATGCTACTATTGAAAATCTTGAGGCTGTAAAGGCTACAATTAAAGACTTAGATGTAGGAACTTTAAAAGCAGATTTTGCTGAAATTAAAAAACTTATTGCTACTGACGCTGAAATTGGAAACTTAAAGGCTGACAACGTAACAATTGCTGGATTATTAAAAGCAAATTCAGCTGAAATTGAAAATCTTAAATCTGTTAAAGTCAGTGTCGGTGAATTAGAGGCTTACAAGATTACAGTAAATAAATTATTTTCTGCTTATGCTTCTATAGAATACCTTGAATCTAAATATATTGATGCAGATACAATTAAAGCAAATTATGTCAAAACTGCTGAATTAGATGCCACTGTAGCGAATATTAATACATTAAAGGCAAATCTGGCTAAGGTTGAAACTTTAGTTGCTGAGAAGGCTGATATTAAGGATTTAAATGCAGTTAATGCAAATATCGATACAATTAATGCTAATTTAGCTAATATTAATAAGTTAGTTGCTGAGAAAGCGACCATCAAAGACCTTACTGCAACAAATGCAAAAATTGATAATTTAATTGCAAATGATATCAAGGCAATTAATGCCACAATTGATAATATTAAGGCAAATTATGTAACTACAGAAACATTAAACGCAAACGTTGCTACAATCAACAATCTTATTGCTGAAAAAGCTACTATCCAAGATTTAAATGCAGCTAAAGCTGATATTGGTAGCTTAAATGCTCAAGTTGGTAATATTGGTAGTATTCTTTCGGGGAATATTGGAACTGGTACATTACAAACAATTCACTTAACTGCTGAGAACTTAGTTGTAGATGAAGCTGTAATTAAGGACTTGATTGCTTCTAAGATTGGAGTATCTGATTTAAAAGCTGGCAATATCAGTACAGATAAATTCACAATTAAGTCAAATGATGGTGGATTGCAGATTGTAGGGTCTACACAACAGTTTATTGATAAAAACGGCAATGTAAGACTTCAGATTGGTAAGGACGCAAAAGGAAACTTCAGTTTCATTGTTGTTGGAGAAGATGGTAAAACAGCTCTATACGACCAAAATGGAATTAAAGCAGAAGGTATTCCTGATGGCTTGATTGTAGACAAGATGGTTGCAGACAATGCAAATATTCAAGCTTCAAAAGTTAAATATATAGATAAAGATGGGAACACTACTCTTCAAACAGTTATTGACAACCAACAAGGCAAAATTAATTCTTTAATTAAGGAAACAACTATTGATAACGGAGATGGAACTACAACATCTTTAAAAGATTCTTACAATCAAACTGTACAGACCGTTAAGGGTAATACTACAACAATTTCTGACATAAAAACGTCTGTTAATGAAGTAAGTGGTAAAGTTACCAAAATGGATGCGAGAGTAACTAAAGTTGAACAGACTGCTGATGGCGTAAAGACTACAGTAACTGCCAACAAGGATAAATGGGATAAAGCAAGTTCTGATGCCTCTAGTGCAGTTAGTGTCGCAGGTACAGCTAATTCAAATGCTTCTAATGCACTAAATAAAGCAAACAATCTAGAACAACGTGCCAATAATGGTGAGTTTGACGGAAGAGGTGTTAAGAGTACAAAAGTAGAATATCAAGCATCTTCTTCAGGTACGACAACTCCTAGTGGGACTTGGTCAACTATAGTGCCTGCTGTAGCAAATGGACAATATTTATGGACTAGAACAACGATAACATACACAAGTGGCGAGCCAACTGTAGGATATTCGGTTGCTCGTATGGGTGTTAACGGAGCTAAAGGGGACGATGGTAAATCCCCTACTGTTTCTGTTTCCAAGAATGGGGCTACAACTACAATTACTGTTGTAAATACGGATGGTTCTAAAACGACACAAACGGTTAATGATGGTACAAATGGTACTCCGGGCAAAGACGGAGCTACTGGTAAGACAAGTTATTTTCATGTTAAATATTCTAACGATGGCGGTAAAACATTTACTGCCAATAATGGTGAAACTGTTGGTGACTACTTAGGTACTTACACAGACTTTGTTGAAACCGATAGCAATTCTGTTTCGGTATATACATGGGTTAAAATTAAAGGTAATACTGGTGCAACTGGTGCTAAGGGTGAAACAGGTTCTGACGGCAAAGGTATTTCTAGCATTGTACATCATTATCTGGTTACTAATGTAACTACTGGTGTTACTTCAAGCACATCGGGTTGGAAAGACACCCCACAGAGTGTTACATCAACGAATAAATATCTTTGGTACTATCAGACTATTAATTATACAACTGGCAGTCCTACTAATACTACGCCTGCCATTATTGGCGTTTATGGCGATACTGGTGGCAAAGGTGCAGCTGGGAAAGGTATTAGTTCAGTTACGCCACAGTATTATTTATCTACTTCCAACACTACACAAACTGGTGGTTCTTGGAAAACAACCCAAGATGCTTGGTCTAGTGGCAAATATTATTGGACTAGAGACTCTATCACTTGGAGTGATGGTACAACAACAACTACAACTCCTATGCTTGCTACAGCTTTAAATAATGCAAATTCTGTAGCAAATAATGCTCAAACAATAGCAAATCAGACTGCTGATAAATTTACTTGGATTGTAAAATCTGGAACTAATTCTACAAATTTCACATTAACAGATAGAACTGCTCAGTTAGTTTCTGATGAAATTAATTTAAAAGGTTTAGTTAAATTTTCAGGGCTTACATCTTCAACACAGAAATCTCTTTCTGAAGGAAAATGTTTATTTCCTGATTTAACCTTTTCAATTGGAACAAATAATATTCAAAAATACTATAATGCAAATATTGCGACATATCCTAATGCAGTAAAGGTTGAAAGAATTGATAGACAATCTGATACCCCTACTTCATCAAAACATTGCATGAAGGTTACTCTAGGTACTGGGTCATTCACAGCACCATGTGGTTTTGTTCAGTCTGTTAATTCAAGAGCAAATGCTGTATTTGTTCAAAGATTTATTGCCAAACTTCCTGTTGGATATGAATTTGTCAAGGCTTCAAACTCAATTGGAACAGGAAGCAATGATGAATTCATTAGCAGTACAAAAGGTACTGGAAACTACGAAGAGTACGTGAGAGTCACAAAATGTGGTTCTGAGGGTACTTTTAATAATGGTGGGTATGTTTATGTCAGAGCTATTAATTCAAGTTCTGCAACGCCTACAGATAATAATCCTGTTGTATTCTATATTGCTTCATGTACAACATATGACATCACAGAATCAAGTGATTACAATGCTTGGGGAATGGACGAAATCCCCGACATAGATGTTACGCTAATCAATGGTGGAATGATTAAGACAAAATCAATTAGTACAAGCCAGTTGAATACTCATGAAATTCTTGCACAGAATGGTACATTTATGAATGCAATCAATGCTCAAGAAATTAATGCAGATAGAATCACATCAGGAAAGATTACTTCTAAGCGAATTGATGCATATGGATTAAGTATTCTTGATAAAGATAGAAATATTGAAACTTTTTCTATTGCTTCTGATGGACAGGTTACATTAAGAGGTTCTGTTGAAAGTTATGATTATATTTCAGGAAAAACAGGTTGGTCAATTAGCTACAAAGGAAGTGCTGAATTTAACGATGTAACAGTCAGAGGTGGTTTAATTACTGGTGACGGTGGTATTGCTTCAAGTGGCGGTTTAGGTATTAACTTGCAGAAGAATACTTCCTTTTATAATGGATTGAACAACTGGACTGTAAGTTCTAATGTGTGGTCTGTTGATAAGAGCATGCAATACAATGGAATTAATTCGTTGAGATATAGTGTAAGTAATTTAAGTTCTGAAACAATATCTAGTTGTACAACGCAAGCCAAATCAATTAGTGCTAAAAGTGGTGATACGTTTACTGCACAGGCTACATTCTATACGGATAATCTATCTGGTATAACAGGAACTAAGCCTAAATTTAAGATTGTATTTTATAATACGGCAGGAACTGTATTACATGAAGAAGCAATAACAGTATCTTTTGTAAATAAGAAATGGGTTCTTACAAAGATTACTGCAACTGCACCTGCAAATACAGCTTACGTTGGGATTAGCTTTGTTGGTTATTTAAATGGTACATTTTATATCTCACAACCTAAAATTGAAAAAGGAAACAGTGCAACAGAATGGTCTTTATCACCAAATGATAAAGGTCAAGTGCCTAGATTCTGGGCTGGAACAACTTATGAAAATAGAGAATACGCTCCTTTTATTGTTTATAATGATGGTTCTTTAAAGGCTGCCAAAGGCACTTTTGGTGGTGTGTTTACTGGTGATATTAAAATTGGGAATGTATCAATCACAGACCCTAACGTTTCAAATGGAGACGATGCAACAATTACTGTTATCAATGGGAATACTGGTGTCAAGGCAGTTCAGTTAACAGATATGTCACAAAGTTCTTTCGCACAGAATATTTCTATTACTGATAATTTTTACAATGAACAAGTAAGAATCAATCAAAATGGTATTGTTAATGCATTAAACCAGTTTGTTGTTGGAAGTATTGATGGAACTGGTAACGAAAGAAGCATTCTCACAAAATCTTATTTACAGTTTAAAGGTGGCAGTATTGTAAGTTCTGATAAGAGATTGACTGTTGAAAGAGCTGACAACTTTGACGTAGGTTCTGTATCAAATAATACAAACTTGACTGTATATGGTGTTGGTGAATTTAAGAAGGTTCTCAAAATAACAAAAGAATTAAATTTTAATGATACAGTAAAATGTATTGTGTCTGATAGAGGAATTGATTTTAACTTCTATGATAACAGCCAGACAAGAAAAAAAGAATAATATAGATAAAAAATATATAAAGTAAAGGAATAAATGGAAAGGAGATTTTAATTATATGGCAAGTGGTAGCTTTCAATCAGGAACTAGCCATTATTGTTATATATATATAAATTGGAGTTCTGCGGCAGGTACGGGTGGTTCATCTGTATATGCCGTATTATACTTCAAGGCAATATATAGATATAATTTTACATTTAGAAAAGGATATTCATTATCAGTTAATGGTGAAAGTGTAACTGGGAACGGGGTTAGAGTAACATCTGCTGGTGACTGGCAGCTATTATCTAAATCCGTATGGGTAGGTTATACTGGAGGAAGAACAATTAATATTAGTGGTAACGCAGACTGTACAACCGTTACTTCTAATTCAACTGGTAGATTACCAAATTATTATGTAAGCGGGAATGCAGTATTAGACAATGTAGGAAGTGTTCCAAGTATGCCAGTTATATACACTCCTTCAGATTCTACGGTATCAGAAACAACAAGAGGTATTACAATAGGATGGAGTAAATCTTCAAGTTATAGCAATTGGGGAATTTATCGTATTGACGTTTCTATAAATGGTGGTTCTTGGACTTATGTTAGTGGAGACTTGAGTTTTAATACAACAAGTTGGACTTATAATATTCCATCAAACAGTTCTCAAGGAAACACTTATAGGTTCAGAGTCTCGTGTGGTAATGATGTTGGCTGGTCTTCTCATTCTTACAGTGGAACTGTAAGAATTAATAAGGTATCAGCTGGAAGCATGAGTGTGCCAAATATTTTTAATCCGTACACAGCAACTCAAAATGGGGATAATTCAATTTTACCAGTTGCATTTACAAATGGTAGTCAATATATTAGTGGTGATTTATATTATAAAGCACAATTGTATTATGGAGATAAGCTTGTATCTCCAACAACATTTTCAACTTCTAAAAATAATTTAAATCTTGAAATCGCAATCCCATCTATTGATTATGTTAATACTCTTGGTAATACAACATATATTGGAACATTTACAATAAAAGCTTGGGTTGAAAACCAGAATGGTTCTAAATCAAATATAATTCAGTCAAATTTTGTTGTTGACATTAATACAGATGGTGGTGCTGAACCTCTTATAGATGGAATGACTTTATCAGGTGGCGCTTTTAATAATCCATCAACATGTTTTGTTGTACATAAAAGCAAGATTGGAGTAAAGTGTGGGAATGTTACATTAAGAAGAACGCCTACGCTAGGCAATGCAATTACGACTTCATATACGATTAGAAACGGGAATAATGAAATATCAAGTTCAAATACTGGCACTATTGAGTGCTGGCAGAGTGGAACTTTTTCATGCTCCGTTGAAGTACGTGATAGCAGAGGACTTTATAAAACTGTTGAAAAACAATATGTTGTTCAACCATACGCAGAACCTAGAGTTGAAATAACATCAAGTGGTCGTGATGATAAGACACCAACGGAAATTGTTGTAAATTATAAAGTATACTACTCCCCTATTTACCAATATACAGATATTAACACTCAAGGCAATCAGCTCAATGGAATTGCAATTCAGCAATATCAGAAAGATGGAGATGGTGAAACTTGGTTTAATTACTCAACTGGCAAACTTATTGGTGGTATTGATACGAATTATAACTATACAATCAATATTCGTGTATCAGATAAATTTAGCACTAATTCATATGTCTATGATAGCTGTAGTATACCTACAGTAAAATCATTATTATCTCTAAGGTCTTATGGTGTCGGATTGGGATGCATTCCGCAAACTGGTAATTCTTTAGAAGTCGGAGGTAACGCTCAGTTTAATGACACAATCTTTATCAAGAGTGGAGATAACAATAAAGCAAAAGAATTAATAAACTTTGGATGGAACGGCTCTAAGGCAAATCATAAACTCATTTTAGAAGCATCTGGAGATTTGAATTTAGAATCATACAATGGTGATAGTTCATCAAATTTATGGATTAATAAAACTGGTGAGGTAACTATTGGTAATACGTTAAATGTAAAGGCAATTCATTCATATGAAAATGACGCAGTAAATATGAATACAAATAGTATTAATTTTATTAGTAATAATAACAACAATAATGGTGAACTTCGAATTAATGGAGATGATAGTGTATCGAAATTTGTATTTAACAAGCCAGTCAGCGCTTCTTATTTATCCAATATGGAATGGTCAAAAAAATATTCATTAGGTAATGTTTTAGGTATTAACTTTATTTATAGGTATAACGATTATTTTGTATTTTTAGTATATGATGGAGTCTTTAATGGTAATTATGGATTTAGTGCTGGAACTGGCTATGCTGTGAATCATGGCGATTTACCTAGACTTATAGAAGGAATTGGAAATTTCTTATTCCCTATCGCAACAGACAATAGATATAGACTAGCAATTAGATATTATCCAACTGGTATGAACGGCTCTGCTACAGATAAATTAGCACTTATATCGATGGACTCTCTTGTAGTTAATCAAGGAACATACATATCAGGACATGTAATCATTCCAAGAAGACTAGCAGTATAGATAATGCTTTAAATAGATAATATTAAAAAAAATGGTAAGGAGGAATAAAATGGATAAAGGCGTAAATACAACAATCTTGAACGCAAAAAACACACTCGCTGAAACAATCAATTCAGTTTTAAAGGAAGGAATTCCACCAGTAGTTGTATCAATGATTGTTGAAGGTTTATACAATGAACTTGACGTTCTTGTTAAACAGACAATTGAGAAAGAACAAGAACAGATTAAAACGCAGAAAGAAGCTGAACAGAGTCAAGTTCTATACAATATGGAAAATAAAAACGAAGAAGTCAATTAATAACGTTGGCTTCTTTTTAAATTAAGAAAAATGGAGGAAATTATTATGGTAGATTTTACACAATTAACACAATATTTTGTTTTAGTAGTAGTTGTAGCTTGTTTAGTAGTTGGATATATTATCAAGACTTCTTTTGATAAAATTCCAAACAAGTATATCCCTACTATTTTAGCATTCGTAGGTGCAGTTTTAAATGTAGCTGTAAGTGGTACTTCAGTTGAATCTGTAGTTTACGGAGCTTTAATGGGATTAGCTTCAACTGGGCTTCATCAAGCTTTTACAAAATTTGTTGAAGGAAATGAACAATAATATATTGTTTGTTTTAATAGCAATTTAAATAGGTAAGAAGGAGGAACATAGATGATAAATATTACAATTGATAAAAATGGCAAATCATCTCCTAGTACCATTAATATTGGCAATCAGTGGGAAAATAGAGATGAAGAACTTGTCTTTTCCTTCCCAGAAGAATTTAAAGACTTTAACAAATATGTTATTGCATATATAAAAAATAAAAAGACAAAAGAAGAAATTAGACAGATATTTCCTATTACTAACGATACTTTTGTTGTAAGTTCAGGAGTTACAAGATACGCAGGTTCTTGGCATTTATATACACTATGTAAAGAAAGTCCTCTTGATTTAGATAGTGATACTGTAGATATTAGAGCTAAAAACGGAGAACGTATTTCTATTAGTGACTCTATTAATGCAATTATTAGTCCAAATGACATTGGGGATGATGTCTTTCAGAACTTTCCCATGGACGAGAATATTAAGTTAATCTATGATGAATTATTTGCACTTAAACTTGAATTTGAAAAGGCTGACGCTGTCAGAGAAGAGAATGAGCTTGCCAGAAAGCATGAAGAAGAACTAAGGGTTCAAGCTGAAAATGCTAGAGTTCAGGCAGAAGCTAACAGAGTTGAGGCTGAAAATAATAGAACAAATGCTGAGGGTGTTAGAGTCACTGCTGAAAAAAAGAGAGTTGAATCAGAGGATGCTAGAGTTTCAGCTGAAACAGTTAGAACAAATAATGAGAATGCAAGAGTTCAAGCAGAGTCTCAAAGGACAACTGCTGAAACTTCTAGAACAGAGGCTGAGAGTTCAAGAGTCACTGCTGAAAAAAAGAGAGAAACTGATACTGCTAGTGCATTAAAAAGTATTGAACATGTACTAAACAGAGATAATGAAAAATATACATCAGAATTTCTTGAAAACTTTTTTGCATTACAGCGTACTGGTGAGGTATATACAGTAAGATTCCCGCTTTGGAAAACAAGCCATACACAAATTGGTGAAAAACTTGATGCAAATAAAGGTCTTGTTTGCGAACCGTCTACAAAGACTATTCTTGGCAGAAACGACTATAAAAACATTCCTTTATTTAAAACATATGATGTGAATGCTTACGTTGATGACAATGGTGTAAGACATATTACTGCCATGAAAGGAGATAGCTTATTTAGAGACACTGGAAAGAATGATGTTTTTGTAATGGGAATGAGTTATTACGAAAAATATTGGGAAGATGACCAATACTGGTATTACAGCCGTACAGACGTACCAAAAAATGGCTACAAGATTGCCAGAGAATGCATCAATAAGGATGGTTCTATTCAACCTTATGGATTATATTCTAAATATGTAACAGGCTTTATTGAAGGCAAACCTTATTCAAGTAAAGGTCTTAAGCCAGCAAGATACTATGCAAGTCCAACAGAAGATGATATAAGCACAGATAATTCGTACAATGGAATGATTGGTTATATGCCAAGAAAAGGTAAGTACTACTGTGGAGGAATGGCTTGTGAGTACAAATATATTCTTACATCATTCTATTTAAAGTATGCATCATCAAACTCTGAGCCAATTATGGCAGGTTGTTCTGCGTATAATTTTCAATATATTGCTTCAATTCAAAGCAGTGATAATAATACATATTTTCCAGTTACAAAGAGTCAAGCAAATTCAATCGTTGTAGGAGCTTATGTTTCTGTAGGATATCCATATGGGGAAAAGACAAATACTGATAGAGTATATTCTTCTATGCATAGATATGCTGATGATGTAAAGGTTTTAAAGAAAGAATCGTTAGATGATAATAATGTAGCTATTTACTTAGATATTGAAACACCATTTAATACAATGCCAGTCGCATTATCAGATGATACAAATGGTGATGTTTATATTACATCAATGCATTGGCGTAGTGGCTTTAGCGATGATGTATTAGATAGAGATGGCTGTCCATGCAATGAAAAGAGCGAATTGAAAAATATGATTTACCCTATTGTTATTCAAGGCATTGAATGCATGGTTGGTGGATATGAAGTATATGGAAATGCCATCATGGATATTGTTGATGCGTCAGGCAAGCGAGAGGTTTATGTAACAAACGATGCAACTAAATTAACTACAAATGTAAGCAAAATCAAAGAAACTTATTCTAAGTCAAAGTATTCTATTAATGGAAAAAAACTAAATAGCTGGAATTGCATTACAAAGATTGATTTTGATTTTGATAATGGAGTATTTGTCCAGTCTTCTACTGGAGAAGAAGGTTCTTCAACATCAACTGGATTTGCTGACGGAGTATATTTTGACGCTGCATCTAGCGGACAGAGAGAGTTCCTCGGCTTTGGTGATTTGTGGGACTGGTCGGTTGCTGGTCTCTCTTGCCTCAGTGCCGACCTTGGCTTGGGTGGCGCCTACTGGGTTTGCCTCGGGCGCATCTCTATAAACGGTGTTGGGGGTGAATTGACTACACAGTAGTCAAGAGG
>ERZ827104.332-NODE-332-length-54070-cov-3.550940_pt1 | contig 54070 bp, 69 predicted proteins | sample MGYA00519781_ERZ827104 | MGnify/ENA primary metagenome ERZ827104 (study PRJEB31778, sample SAMEA3449257) | human gut metagenome | biome: human gut; feature: human-associated habitat; material: faeces | place: United Kingdom | collected 2010/2012 ...
CATGGTCTGCTTGATCCGAGGCGAGCTCCTTTTGGAGGTCAGCCAGCTGTTCCTCAAGATCTTTACGCTTTGCGATTGACTCGCGGCTGTCATCCAGAGACAGAGCGTTAATCTTCTCCTGCAGCTTTGCCATTTCCTTGACCTTGTCGGCTACCTCGTCCTGATAATCGGCTTCGTCCTTGGAGAGTTGCAGGCTTTCCTTCTTCTTGTCGATGATCTCGCTATACTTATCCTTCAGCTCTTCCAGAGCGTCAACCTGCTGGTCGATTTCGTCTCGAATCATGTCTTCGACGTACTTGAACAGCGCGTCAACGCTATCCTTAGAATCATCAAAGTCAATTCCGACACCGGACTTTACGTTGGACAGAACGCTGCGGTACGCATCTACATTCTTAACAGCCTGCGCATAGCCTTCCTCGGTAAGGTCAAGCATAGCGAGCTGTGCGTAAATGGAACCCCACTGAACCTCGGTCAGGTCGGCCGTTGCGTTCAACAGATTATTCAGAGAAACAACATCATTCTCCTGCAGAGCCAGACGCAGACGCTCCACATAAGCGGAGGCGCTTTCCAAAGCCATCTGATCAGTCTTAGCTTTGATAACACGGTTGATCATTTCCTCATTGATGGTCAGAAGCCCGTTCTCGTCTTTGAGGTATCCCATGTATTCGACGCCGAGTTTGGAGATTTCTTGGAAGGTATCGACGGAGATGAAACCACCATTTGTCGAGTATTCCTCGGCGGCCTTCTTGAACGTGTCGAGAACGTCCTGAACCGTATCAACAGAGTCGCTTGCTGCATCAACGATATCAGAGAGATAGTCGATGACTTTCTGCTTAACATCCTTAACAGCGTCTTCGTACTCCCACCACTGGTCGGAGAGGTCGGACACTTCGTCACTGAGATCGGAATATCCCATGCCGCGGTAATACTGCGCTTCCTTGTGCAGGTTCTTCTGAGCCTCGCGATAATGGTCAATGATGCCGTTGAGAGTAGACTCAATTGCATCGCCATCGATAGACGAGAAGATAGTATCAACAGTCTTGGTTTCGAAACTGTCTGCAATGCCGCTGAAGATGCCGGCCAGAGGATTTCCCTTCTTGGCGACGCCGTTCAGAATATTCTGTGACAGCTTTGCCGAGTTGAAAATCTTACGCTGAGCACGGGTGAAGGAACGTTCGAGCTTGTCAGTGTCGAGCAGGCGGTCGAGGCTTCGTTCGGCCAGTTTAACAGCATTTTCATGTTCCGACGTGATTTTGTCGTACATGTCCTTCATCGTGTCGATGATGGCGTCATGAGCGCTCCACCATTCTTTCTGCAGATTTCGGATATATTCTGAAGAGTCCTTCTGTCCTTGTGCTCTAAACTTGTTCGCAGCCTTGTTGGCTTCGTCCATAATCTGCTTATAATACGTAACGATCTGATATGGATCACCGTGCTGTTCTTCAAGCAGGTAGATCTTATGCTCAAGCTGATCGATAATGTCCTCGACTTCTTCTTTGATTTTGTCAAGAGCTTCCTTCGCTGCGTCCTCGAGTTTAGAAGTATCAGCGGTTACCTTAACCTTCTGAGTCTTGGTTTTCGCGGATGAAGTGCCTTTCCAGTTATAATACTTACCGCCAGTTCCATAATCCAGATTTGCTAGCGAACCGGATGAAGATGCTCCATCATACGATTGTTTGAGACCACCGCGGATAAGACCAGCAGTAATGTTCGCAGGAACGATAGCATCACCGCGTTTGGTATCGATGACCTCCATGCCATGTTTGCCGACAATTTTGCTGTGTTTGCCATCGCGAGAAATCCACTGCTCAGGGCCAAGCTCACCAACAAGGGTTTTGCCGCCGACGGATTGACCGCCGGAAGCCATGCCGGTCATAGTCCCGGTGAATCCGGTGTAACCGCCAGTGTATTTGTTTTTACCGGGACCTGAGCTACCAGTCGTTGTTGTCTCGTATGTTTTTTTATTAACGGTAATGGTAACAGTCTTGCTTCTGACACTATTCATCAACCCAGCCAAGCTGCTAACATTGGAAATAGCCGCAGAAGTATTTACATTGACTACACGCTGTTTGTTGATAGCTGAGTCTAATGCTTTTCCCATTTCCTGAGCGGCCGGAGTAACAGGATCATTAGGAGTATCAACATTTGCCGAAACTTGCACGCCTACCTGTTTCGAACCATTAAGCAGCGACTGAGTTTCTTTATCAGCGTTAGTGGAAGCATTTACTGTAACTGGAATACTCGGGGATAAAGTTCCGTTAATTATTGTCTGCGCGGGCGAATCCATATGAGTAGTCGCGTTTATTGAGACCGATTGACTATTGTCTACTAATTTCTGTCCCGCCAAAAACTTCTGGGCGTTTTCATCCATATGCGTCACTACATTGATGTCAACTTCCGGATCGATTATTCCTGCTTCTTGAAGATCTTGAAGATTCTGTTTGGCTTGATCAAGTTGTGTCGTATCTGTTTTGAATACAATTGGTTTTGGCTGATATTCAGGACCAATCGGCTCACTATACTTTACTCCGCCTGATTTGTCTGATGTATCCGTAGCTCCTGTACGATAAGATCCGTCTGCAAATGATTTACATTTTTCAATAAGAGCATCAATTTTTGCCTCGGCTTCTGTCGTGTCGATGTTAAGATTGTACTTATGCTCGAACACTTCCGTCAGGTCGTCCATCATCTGCTGTGTTGTGTCTTCTTCGGTAATAGGAGCCTCACCGTTAATAGTAAACTTATACGGGTCACCGTTTTCGCGAGTCTTGGTATTAAGCAGATTCAGCATGGTCGGCAAATCGCCTTCACTGATATTCAGCCCAGACAATTCTTTTACTTTATCAACAAAAGCAGATACATTCTTGATATCAATAGACTGCGTACCATCTGACAGTTTCTCAACAGTAACAACACTTTCACCTATGCCAGAAAAGAATTTTTCGACATTCGCGGTCGAAAAATCTTTCCCCATTGCCGCGTTAAGCGCATTATACGAGTCAGTCAGTCGCTCGATGTCGTTGTACGTCATCTGAGTCGGATCAATGCCCGTATTTTTCGTTGCTGCTTCAAGCGCTTGTTTTTCAGCAACCGTCAAAGAATCCCATGCGGCTTTCGATGCTCGAAGAGAAGGTTCAATGTTCTTGCCGGCATCTATAGTCGCCTGATTCAGCTGATCTACGGTGTCCGAAACCGTGGAAATATTTGTTTCTGTCGGGTTGGAGTACGAGTCAACCAGATCAAAGAACTGCTGCAGCGACGCGGTAGACATACCGAACGCGCGAGCGAGGTCAACAACATCGTTCGCTGCGACAGAAATACTGCCGTTCTTCCAATCTACCTGCATCATGCCGTCAACAAGAGCCTTCTGGTCTTTGCTGAGTGCGTTATATTTCTTGTGAAGTGTATTGAATCCGCCGGTCAGATCTTGTCCGACTTTATCTTCATCTTTACCGGTGAGGAAGAAACCTTGGTTTTCACTAATCCACTTTTTGGCTTCTTTGAGATCTACGACCTTACCAATGAGTAGCTCCATCTGAGCACGAGCAGTATCAGTATTGATCTGCCCTTTTTTGACAGACTTTGCAAACTCATCGTAAATGCTGACCATATCTTCGTGAGTTTTAACATTGTCTGTTGATTTCTCAAGAGCATTTTGATAGTCGGTGAGATCTTGCGCTACCGTTCTTACAGCCCCAGATTGAGCCTGTAACTTCTTGTTGAATTCATCTAAGAACTCTCCAAGATGTCCAGCTTGATCAATCGCTTGTAGTTTACCAAGGTATTCCGAGACATTATCTCCACTGGTAGCGATAATCTTGTTAAATGTGCTAATCTGGTCGCCGGTGAGATTGTCAAGGTTGAAGTCCTGCGCGGTCATGGTCATGGCTGCGAGAGCCTTCATTGCGTCTTCACTGCCACTCTGAATAGCGTTGAAGAATTCTCCGGTAGAATATCCGTTCGTTGCGCAAAATTCTTGAATTGCGGAGGAAATTTGAGCAAGGGCACCGTCCGACCCGGCGAAATGCATAATATCTGCAGTGCGTTCTGCAGTATCGCCGATGTCAGCTATAATACCATATTGTGCTTTGTCTAATTTCAAGATATTGTCTGCCAATTTACCCGGCATTGAAGCGGCTCTGCCTACGATGCCATTGATATAGCTATTTACCTCATCAGAACTCAGCGGAGTCAATGTACCATTAGCGTCCAGTAAGGGAGTGAATGCAATCGGTATTTCGTCTTTACCGAATGTACCCCACGAGCCAAGTACGGTAGAAACAGAACCGTCCATATCCTTGACGAAATTCTGCCAGTATTTCCCCATCGCTTTAGTGTCGTTTTCCCATTTTTTCTTTTCCTTTTCAGGAGCCCAGCTTAAAAACTCACTTTTATACTTCTCAAGATTTTCCTTCGTCCACTGAACGGACGAACGATCATTCAGATCTAGATTGCCAAAAGTAGCTTTGTTAACTTCCTCTGAAGTAACGCCCAATTTGGACATCTCTTTGTGAAGATCGACCCAGTTTTGATAAAGACCTACAATTTCTTCCATCTTTCCGGGATCAGTAATCTTAACATCAGACAAATTATCTGTGATGGTCGCTTTCAGATCATCTGTTTGTTTCTGGAGATCCTCAAGTCCGAACATCTTGCGGAAGTCAATGGCGTCTAGTTCTTCTTTTGATAACTCACTTCTCAAAGTTCCCTTGAGTGACAACATCGCTTTCTGAGCTTTTTCCTGATATTCAGAAACAGTCATACTACCGCGATTTTCAATCAGGTTGGCGTAGTCTTCCATCGACTTCTTTGCATTATCATTATATTTGGCAACCTTCATCATTGCTGTAGCGTAATCTGTTGCGGAATTTTCCAAATCCCCTTCGAGAATGCTAGAGTCAATGCTGTCTGCGAAATTATCCAAAAACGACTGTTGCTTTTCGGTAAGCGTATCGTAATATGCTTCATCTGTTTGGAAGGCCATCCCAATCATATTAGATAAATCACCGATTGAGTTCTTTAACTGTTCTCCAGCAAGCCCCCAGCTCTGAATAAGGTTACTTCCTTCCGATGACATATTGCTCGTTAAGACGCCAGCTTCATTAAGCTCGCTAACGATGGCGGCAATATTGTCGTGAACAGCGTCGGCGTTTTTGTTCAGATAATCTGCCATACCGCCTTTTGTAAGACCATACTGATCTAAATAATCATCGTAAGAATTTCCAAGGTATTTCTGCAGAATATTTTTAACTTTGTGACCTTGTTTGTCAGCTACAGCTTGAGTAAACGCATTATTTATAAAAGTCTCAATCTGATTTCCAACCATCTGTTGATTTTGCTTTGCTTTTTTATATTCGTCCTTTGACGCAAGAAAAGCTACCTGAGCATTAGTTTTCCCGCCGTCGTTCTCACTGGTTCCGCCGTATACGGCATTTTTTGCTTCTTCGACGCGTTGTTGCTTCAGTAACTCAATGGTTCGCTCGATTGAGTTGTTTTTGTCAATGATAGCCTGATTTTCGTCATTGTATCCTTGAACCAGTGCCGGGTTGATGGCAACCAATTGCGACACGATATCGTTATATTCTTGAAATTGTTCAGCTGTCAGGCTAATATTTTCGCCGCTACTGGAAACTCCTTTCGACAATTCTTCGAATTTGTCGCGAAGTCCTTCTACGGTAGAGATGTTCTCTTCGATAGCTTTAGAGCTCGAAGTATAATTCTCTATGTTTTCGCTGGTTACTTCCGCGGCTTCAGCGCCTGTCATGAATGATTTGTCGATCTGATCGGCACCTATCCGAATTAACTGTGTCGCCGCCCAGACTGCTGCCATCGACACGGCCATGCTTGCAATAGCAGACCCGATCCCCTTAAAAGTCGATGCAATCTTGGCTCCGAGTGTTCCTATTTTTTCTTGCTTTGCAGTAAAGTTATCGATTTTACTAAAAACAACATCCTCTGCATTCCCAACGGTGTCAAGGGATTTAGCGAACTCACGACTCTGAATACTTGCGCCAGAAAGAGCTTTTTCAAAATCAGCACCACTGAGTTTTTGCTTCATCTGAGCGTAGCTTTTCAGAATTTCATTTTGTTCCTGCCAATAGTCGCGGTTTTTGGTGTTATAATTTTTCAGCCAACTAAATAAACCACTTCCGTCCAAAGTGTTTTCTCCAAATTCTCCCTTTCCTCCGATAAGCCCTTTCCCATTCATGGACATAAACAGAGAGGCAATAGGAGTAATAAGTCCCGGAATAACACCAGCTTTATCAATCAAAGTGTTAAAGAATCCGAGAATGCCAGAACCGGCGTCTATAGTTCCTTTCACAAAGCCAGAATCAAGAACGCTCGTGCTCGCAGACTGGAATTGCGCTTGGAACTGTGCAAGTTTACCTTGAATAGAATCAAGATATTTTGCGTTCTCAGCATCTGCTGAGCCAGTTGCATTTTGAGTTGATTTGATGACATCCTCAACGGTCGACCAGTTCTGGATGAGCGCTGAAGTTGTATTCGCCATTCTCTTCGTTTGTGTTTATAAGGGTTGCAAAGCCTTATGTTGTATTTACAACCTCATGCTTTCACATGAGACCCGACTATTTCTTCACCCTTGAAACCAAGGGGCATACCTTTTCCATTTAAGGGATTTTCACCCACGCCTTTGCTTGCGCCGTACTCCTGTTGCTCATAAAGAGCCGAGGGATAGTCTGTGAACCTTCTCCGTGTCATGAGACCGATAGGAGCTTGGCTGCATGATCACCCATTGTTACTGCACTTAGGCTTTTGACCGTATGCAATCCGCACGTTGTTCCTGCTTTCGCACCGTCATAAACTGCTTTCGCGTTTATTGTGGTGTGCGGCTTTAGGGGGTACCTGCAATTAAATATGTTGTTATTGCACATTACTGTACAACCGGGCAAGTGAATACCCGAAATGGTTTTGAGCAAAGCGGCCTGATCCACGTCGCTAAGACTGTCATAAACACCTGCAATTTCACGCATAATTTGCGTGGTGCTCTTAAATTTCGTTCCAGCCTCGTCAGACATAATGTCCACTTTGTCGTGAGTTAAAGTTTTGATGGTTTCGCGAAGCTCACTTACAGAGTTTGCCATACCATCCGTTTCGATTCCGGCCTCTTCAGCATCAGCTTTAGCGGCACGGAGGTACATACTAAGGGTTTTAGCCCATGTTCCTACTGTGTCTGGGTCCTGAACAACTTCGTTTGCCGCTGTTACGAGGCCCAAACTCTCATCGAGAGAGTTGCCGCCTGCGTACAGAGCCGCCGCGGAACGCTGTAAAGCCTCACCAAGACCTTGTGAGGACACGGCGTAGTTGTTCCCGACCTCATTGAAACGGTCTACAACGCTTCCAACATCATCAGCAGCAAGATGGAAGCCCTGCAGAGTAGAAACAAGCGACTGTGCCGCGTCCTCAATATTCGTGTACTCCGACACGTTCATATATTTGGTCGCCCAGTCGCCAAGATTGGAGGCATCCTCCAAATTAAATCCGAGTCGGCTAAACTCAGATGTTGCTCCAATTACATCCGTAATCGAAGCGCCGAGACTCTTCGCGCGTTCACCAGCGCTGTCAAGATAATTGGCATAATCCTGACTTGAGCCTTCCGAAACCTTTTTCAGGTCGGTCATTGCGGTATCAACGTCGATAACGTTCTGGAGCGTCTGCTGTAAGCCGTTCTGCAGTAAGTGCAGTCCGGCCATCGCAATAGCCGTGTTAAAGTGATCCTTAAACAGACGAGTCAGCTTCTGCCCGGCAGTTTCAGACGTAAACCCGAGTTCTTCCATACTGGAGCGAACCGCCGCGAGATCTCTTTGCAACCCCTCAACACTGTCATTCTCGCCCGGATTTCTTGCTCGGTTCATGATGTTCTGCAGTTCGCCCTGTAAGTAGCTGCCCGCCGCCTTCGGATTGTTCTTGAGTGTCTCGCTGGCCTGACGATAAATGTTCGCCAGATGTTCCTGCGATCTCTGAGATCGAACGGTAGCAGTCTGCTGTGCGTTAAACAATTCAGCCTGAGCACTTGCATCAGCCCATGCGGAACGGAGACCATTTAGACCCTGCTCCAATTCATGAGTGCCGGCCGCCGCGTTCTCAAAAACATCCTTCGCGTTCTTAAAAGCAGTCCAGTCATAATCCTTCAGAATGCCTTTGGCTTGCAGTGCCTGCATCTGGTTGATATAGTTTTTGCCCTGAGCCATAGCACTCTCAATAGCAGCATTAGAATTCTTTCGATATGCAGTAGTCCAAGCACTTTTAATTTGCTTCTCCAAATCATACTTGGCCGGCGTAAAGTTTTTTTCGGCCTCGTACTTTCCGAGCAAACTATCCAGCTGTTTAACACTCTGCTCGTCCAGAATCTGGCCTTTTTTCAACTGACCAAACTTAGAGCGAATCTGCTGAACATCCAGCATAGACCGTTCAGCCTTTTCTGCAGCCTTCAAATTGTTGCGAGAGAAAGCAATATTGGTCGCTTGCTGTGCCTCTTTCAGCGCGTTAACGCTTTCTACGGTACCCTTGGTCGTCGACTCGAATTTCTTCATTGCGGCCTCAGCCGCCGAGATAGCCTTTGAATCGATAGGACTCGGCATGTTCTTCAGATAAGACATCGTCTGTCTCAAGCCGGTCGCCTGACGCTCCATTGTGCGCAACTGCCGTTCCGCAGCCTTCTCTGCATCTGTTTTGCCCGATGGAGAGCTCTTAGACGAGCTGCTCTTTGTGGTAGAGGAGCGGGTCGAAGCCGCAGAAGACTTAGCTTTGCCGGAGCCAGTCGTTCCAGTTCCAGCCGCCGAGATAGCCTTTTTAATCTGAGCAGTGATATTTGCAGTATCAACGTTTACTTTCAGCTTGGTTGAGGAAGCGTTTTTGATTGCTGAACTGATACTTTTCTGCAGAGCTGCAGCATCAACCTGAATCGGAAAATCCTTGTAGTTACTGAGGGCGCTTTCGAGTTTGTCAAAATTAGGGATAAGTTCGACAGTAACGCCTAAATCAGCCATAAATTCACCTTCCTTATAGCAAAAAGCCGCGGAAAGGCGCGGCTGTTTAATTACTTAAATAATTCCGCGAACAGTTTACTTGCGCTGCTTCTTACATCCTCATCAAGGTAAATGCACCCGAAGGACTTCTCGCCGCGCAGTTCATTACACATCTTTACCAGTGGATTGTTCGCAGTTCTGTCCACAAGTGACTGACCATAATCGCCGCTCAAGAAGATACGGCTGTTCTGGCCGAGACGAGTTCCTACAAGTCGAATCTGTGCTTCAGACAAGTCTTCCGCCTCGTCCACAAGCATAATCGTGTCGTTGTAGGTCGTGCCCTTCATATAATAGGGGATGTTCGTATCAAGCTGGCCGCGCTGACGAAGAGCTTCAAGCTCAAACTCGCCGCCCTTCAGCTGCTGCTCAATCGGCAGGAAGAAGTTGCGCGTCTTGTCTTCAAGCGTACCCTTCAAATAACCGACCGGAGCGCCTTCACCGGCAGGCTCGCGGATTCCCAACAGTTTGCTCTGGTTGCCCTTTTCGAGCACATGATACAACCCCATCTGGGTGGTCAGGAAAGACTTTCCGCTGCCGTAAGTGCCGAGAATTGCCACAATGTCAATATCACGGTTCATCAGCAGATCAAGCGCACAACGCTGAAGCGAGTTCTTTCCCTTTAGATAACCGGAATGCGGCAAGCGCAGTTCAACAAACTTCTCGCCGTCGAATCGCATTTCGCTTGTCTTGCCGGTTTCCGTATCCGTCAGCAGAAGATACTGATTCGGGAACAGGGTAGCGGTGTCGAGCTGCTCCATGTACTGGTTGATTTCATCAGAAGTACCCGCGAACTGAACATATCCGGTGTAAATATCATCCTCTACATCAGAAGATGCTACTTCCATGTGATACAATCCTCGCGCAATACAGCGACAGGAGAGATCATCCGTCACGAATACAATCGGCTCTGCCGCGCGGGTCTGTGCCGCATCATAGCAGATAAGGTAGTCCGGAGAACCGTCATGCAGAGCGATAGAAGTGCTCGGAATCACCGTAGCGTAGTTTGCTACCGTGTACATTTCTGGGTGGCTATCCAACAGCCGAGTCACCTTGCGAGCCTTATGCTTGACCTCGGCATCCTTGCTGCGGCTGGTCTTGATATTCTCCAGCTCGCGCAACGTCACCATAGAGATGTAAAAAGGCTCCGCGAACGCACGTTCACCGGCGTTCAGCAGAGCACAAGTGTCATAGAATTTCTTCATCACAGCACCTCATCCACAAGACCATACTTGAGCATATCATCCGAGTCCATGTACCACTCGTAGCGTTCCATGCGCTCGTATTCATCCTCCGTGATCTTGGAATGAGAGAGTGTGTAGTCGCGAAGACGCTGTTCAAAGCGTTCCGTAAACTTAAACGTATCCTTCACCGACGAGCTCGTGCCTTCCATATAGCTGGAGCCACCGTGCAGCAGGGCAGTGGAGTGCTTGAAGCACTTCTTGGTTACATTCGGGTTGCTGTATCCGGCCATCAGAAAATAGCCGCCCATCGAATAGGCGTGGCCGGTCACCAAAATGGTTGTCGGAGTCTTGAGATTGTCAATAATATCACAAAGAGGCATGCCGTCAAATAGCGAGCCACCACAGGTATTCAGTACAATCGTGATTGGCTTGCCGCTGCCGTCGTTGTCCATCTCCAACAAGGGGAGCATAACACTCTCGACAATGCGGTCGTCAACCTCATCATTGAATACGATGCGGCGATCCTGCAACCCCTTAAAATACTGATAGGTGGACGGGTCCATTGCGTCTTTTGCAATATTCTCCAGAAAAAGTTCCATTTGGTTTCTCCTTAAATTTTAGAAAATTTGAGCGAATGCTCATTAGTGTGAGGGAATCCCTCAAATGTTGGCTAAAAAGCCGGCGCGAGCAACAGAAATAAGTTCTCCCGAACCCTCAAGCTCTGCTACCGCGTGATCGTAGAACGGACGCTCGTGCATCCATACATAGTCCTTATGATTAAAGACATTCGGCGCACCGGTGTCATTTAACATCTGAGCAAAATATCCCGGAGGGGGAGGAGTTCCTCTTCTCTGCGGGGTATTTGCTGATGCCATATCGTATATGTTGATTTGATAAGCACCCGTCGGATTCACTACAAGATTCGTTCCGAGATCGTATCTACGCCAATACATAACGGGAAGATAACTTCCGTAGATATCTATCGACTCTCGTTCTTGAATCTTTTTCTTGACCAGATTTGCAACTTGATTATTGAGCGTCTTTTTGGCTGATTTTTGCGCTGCCGCCTTTAATTCGGCAATGCTATTGAAGGTTTTCATGTGGACACCTCCAAATTACTCCGCCTCGTTTTCTGCTTCAGCTGCGCGTTTGTTCTCAAAGAACTTGCTCAGTCGTTCGCTGGCCGGCACATCGTTATAAACCTGTACCATCGCGCTATTCGCCCAGCCGACTACATCGGTAATATCACTCTCGGACATACCGTCACGCACCAGATTGGACACGAAAAGGTGCCGCATCGAGTGCCAGTAGAACGGTTTAACCGTGAATCGGTCAATCGTCTGCGCCCAACTGTTCAAAGTTTCAGCCGAAGCCTGCTCGTAACCCTTATCGGTCTTGGTCACGAACAGCCACTCGCTGTTAATGCTGAGGTCTTTACGCTGCTGTAACCAGCGTTTCAGGTACGGGTCAAATCCTGATTTTATAACGTAGCAGTCGATCATCTTAGCACCCTTGGTCAAAACCTTCTCAGGAGTGCAGTAAAAATAGTCGAAAACAACGTTCTCAGGCTTAAACCAGTCTACTTTGAAACGAGTCAGTTCCGCCTTTCGGCGACCGCTGTAGACCGCCAAAGCGAGAGCACAGGCAATCTGAAACTTGCCCGCCTCAGTTAGCTTCTGCAGAATTACCTCCATCTCCTCGGTGGAGAAGACGCTCTTCTCGCGGACTGGCGTATTCTGCGGGTTCTCAATCTTGCGGATAATCGGACGGAAGTCCTCGTATTCATCGTCAAGAATGTTCTCGATATAGTTCGAGAGAGAAGAAAGCGCCGCTTTTACACGGCGCACACGGGCAGGGGAGTTGCCGTTCTCATTGATTAGCCAGTTCTGGAGAGATACAATCTCTCGCTTTTTCAAATCAATAAACGACTTATTCCCGCAGTGCTGGAGTACATAAGTGAATACGATAAGCAGGTCGCTCTTGTATCCTTTAATTGTGCCTTCGCTGCGTTTCAGAGAACGAAGATACTCCAGAAAATCATTCATCAACTGAATGTTCTCCGGATTTATCTGCTTCGTCAGCTCCGGAGAGGTCAGTTTGTTCATCTGTGTCTGGCGTCCCATCTTCACCCTCCTTTCCGAAAAGGCCGTAGACGAGGTTGTCCGCTGCGGAATCATCCAGTGTGCCGGACAGCAGTGCCTTCGCAGTATCAACATCAATGCCGGCAATCACATTCTTCAAACCGCTCATCAGGTCGGTTGCCGCGTCTGCGATGCGGTCAAACGGGTTGGACTGGGTCATTGCCTGCATCAGTACCAACTCGGTATCAATCGCGGCGTTAATCTGCTTGTAACAAGCCTCTTCCAGCTCAGCCAGTTTATCCTCGCCGATAACCTCTGCAATCAGAGTATAGATATCGGTCTTATACAACAGAGCAGCTTCAAAGCCGCCATCCAGTGAGATATGCAGGTCAGTGCAAATCTTCACGACAGCGGAGCGGAAAGCCCAGTCAACCAGACCAAAATTGCGGCCGTCACCGTCATCAATATGCTGGCCGACCTCATTTACAATAGTCGCACGCATCTTCGGGGTAATCAGCGGCTTAATCTTGATTGGAATAATGGTCTCACCGATAGTGAGATCCTTGGTTACAGACTCTACATACGGAGTCAGAGCCGCCATAATATCAGTCTTCTTGGACATTTTTTTGTTCCTCCAGAATTTTAAGATGAGCCAGCGCGATGCAAAGCGCGTCAGCTTCGTCCGTTTCCACGGACAAGTTATAGGTTTCGCGAATCAGGTCGATAGCCTGTTGTTTCAGATTTTCGCGAGTGACGCGCCCTTGCTTAAAGCCGAGCACCTTGCGCCACTGAGTAGGCAGGTAAATCGTTACGGGAACCTGAAAAATGTGACAGTATCCCAGAATGACACCCTGTAGTCGGGCAAGAACAATAAGTGCCTGCGCCGACTTCATGTACATAACATCCTCGACAACCACTTGATCGGGCTTGTATTTTGTGATGACATCACGGATAGCAAAACACATCTCCGTAAAGCGTATACTGCCGTCTTTCTGGCTGTGCAAGTCGATCATTCCGTGACGAACATATTCGCCGTCATCGAAAACAGCCCAGCCGGTTATCAAGGTTGATTGGTCAAAACTTAATACGCGCATTGGATTCACTCAACCTTATCCAATACACGCGCAATGACCGCTGCGAGCTCCTCTCGGGTTACAGCAGCCTTTGGTCGGAACTTCCCGTTCGCGTCTCCCTGCATAACGCCGGATAAAACCATCTGCTCAACATAAGGTCGTGCCCAGCTTGCAATTTCGTTCTGGTCGGCCAGCTTCGCGAGCGGGTCTTCTTTCAGATACACGCAGAACACATTGTCAACCGGTCGGTTTTCAATCGGAGCATTCACAACCTTGTTCTCGTGCATCTTGCGGACAGAGCCTCCGCCATCGAGGTTCATCGCATACTGAGCATCGTATTCAACGAAGATTTTCGCCATCTCAGCAAACTTCATGCCCGGTTTGTCTACCGTCAGGATGAGAAGCGTTCCATCCTCACGAACACCCACAGCCGAGCGCAAGGTTAAGTAGTTGAGGTTAGAAGCATTGCCGTAAACGGTGTTTGCCTTGCCGTTAATAACGAGCATAGGGTATGCGGTCATGAAATATTTCCACTTCCGCGCCTTGTCAGTTCCGTATACCAACTTCGCCGGGTCGCTGCTAAGCACACCCATACCTGTAAAGCCGTTCTGGTAGTTCTGTTCCTTTCCGTCGCAGACAAAGGACATAACGTTGTGCCCGGTGGACATATTAAAGAGACCGCCGTTAATTATGATCTGCGGCTTCTTTTCCTTACAGGAATAGTAACTGCCGAGTGTCTCTTTCGGGTCGGCGCATTTTTCAAAAGCCACAGCCTCAATCGAGCTGTGCGGCACGATGTCAAGCTGTGTGTAGCTGTTGATTTTTACCGTCTGAAACGGTTTGTAATCGGTTAAAGCCATTCGCGTTCGCCTCCGTTCAAAAAAATTTTCGTTTTATTTGCGAAATGTAAAGAAACCGAGGACAAAAACGGTCATTCCTCGGTTGCTACACTTACATCCGCGTCATATACATCCTTAGCAGGACGCGAATCCTCATAGGTGATGGTCGGAGTCTCCTCAACAACAGGAGCTTCTACGACCGGTTCCTTCGCCGCAGCTTCAGCGGCTTTGCGTGCGCGAACAGTGTCTACCCAGATATTCCAGCATTCAGGCGAGCATGCTACAGCACGCCAGCTGCCGATCTGTTCACACTTCTCGCAATGGTGATACTTTTTACCGCAGACTTTGCAGACTGCGTTCAGATATTCAGCCATGATAGTTTCCTTTCTTAAATTAAAATGTGGCACGAGCGCTCCGATTTGAACAGAGATCATTCAGATTTGGAGTCTGATATCATACCAATTAGACCACACTCGCATATGGCAGAGATGGTTGGATTCGAACCAACGAAATATCGCCTTCAAAGGGCGAGGCCTTACCGCTTGGCCACATCTCTATATAAAAGGGAGGCTCGAAAGCCTCCCGGTGAATCAGATAATTTAGGCTACCAGATAGATGTTCCAGAGGGTCTTGTCCTTGGAGCATACGTCGGTCAGAGTCTTAGCGCTGAACGCATGAACAGCCGGCTCGTCACCGATGTCCAGAGTGTAGTTGCCGTCGATCTTAGCCTTCGGAATCTCGAGGATTGCATGGTGCTTGATGTTCTCGTCGCACTTCTCAGCAACAGTGCAGTCAACCAGAATGCGAGCATTCTTAGAGAAGTTGTCTGCGATGTTGGAAATCTTGCGGCCCTCGGTGATCTCGTGGTCATAAGCAACGTAGATCTCGGAACCCTTCTTCAGGTCATCAGCTGCGAAGGTGATGGTCTTCTCTGCAGCATTAACAGTGAAGGACTTGCCCTTAACCGGGGTGTCAGCAACAACAGTGTACTCAGCACCCTGCGTGCCATCGCTTGCAACCAGCCAGATGCGCTTAACCTCAGCACCCTCAACGCCTACCGGAACGTAGGACAGCTTAGCGGTGGTGTCGGTGTCCAGCTCAACGCGCTCAAAGTTCGGAACCTGAATCTTGTTGTCCTCAGATGCCTCTTCAATGTCAGTACCAGCCTGAGCAGCCAGCAGACCAGCTACGAGGAATGCGTTGTTCCAAGTAATCGTTGCAGCCTTGTTACGGTCGAGGGAAGCGAGCAGCATGCCCATCTTACCGGTAACATCGCTGGAATCAACGGTGTTCTCCAGAGAACCATCCTTAATCTGGTCGCACAGTGCGTACAGCTCACCGGTGGTGATGTCGTAGATAGACGCCAGATCGAAGGACTCCAGAAGGAAATTCTCCATATTCATAGTGTGTCTCTTCCTTTCTTTAGTTTGAGTTAGAAAAGGAAACCTTAACTCAGGTTCCCTAACCAGTTCAGAGCGTCATCGCTGATGCTCTTTTTATCCAACGTACCGGCATACAATCCGGCCGTCAGTTGTCTTGCTTCGGTGATTTTCTGTGTCCGCTTTAAGCTGTCATAAAACACAAAAATCCGCACATCCCAAACCGTATCGGGGTTGTATTTGAACCCCTCATGGTTGCAAAGTGCGGAAATTAAAGGGAACAGGACAGATTCAAAGTGCTGGTGGCGGCGAGCGTACTTTGCAGCACGTCTCTCCTTGGCCAGCATATATTCTCTGTCATGCTCGGTTACCGTCTTGACGATCTTCTTCGTCATGGAGTGCATCTGACGAATGAATGACGTGATCTGTTGGTAGACCGCGTTGTCAACGACGGATTGTGTTTTAGGATTGTATAAGCGAAGCTGGCCGTCTTGCGGGTTGAGCTGCGGCTCATAAGCAGACAAGTCTAAATCTCCGAGTAAAATACGGGTATCATCTGGTGTTAAGTTGCGAGTGAGCATCAAGAACAGTTGAAAGTCCGTGATCTCCTCGTATCGGATACCCATGTCATCAAGTGCCACCATAAAGTCGCTCGGCGAACCACAGATAGCGGAAAGCATCTGGAAATAACGCTCTTCGCCAAAATCTGCAATCTCTCCGAGTGTCGGCTGCCGCACTTGGATTAAGTCATTGATGACCAAAGGGTCGCCTCGGTACATTTTCAGGTCATTCAATGAATATTGGCCTGCCCATTCTTCAGGTCATTGCCGCGAATTGCAGTAAACTGCAATGTTCTGAAATAGTATTGCTGGGCAGACATAACGCCCTCCTGCTCATTTACGAGTTTCAAACGGAACATGCCGAGGCTGCGGTTCCAGTTGAGCGTTTCGGAAATATCTCCGGCGAGAATATCGGTGCGCGTACCTTTCTGTCCTTTTACCTGCATATTGGTAATCGGGCAAAAGGCCGTAACCGTTACAAGCAGCTGCTTGAATCGGTCGTTCTCCAGCGGGCCATTGGAGTCAATAGTCACACCAATGAAGGTGCCGACCTCTTCCTGAATATTAGCCAGCTTTACATACGGGAAAATACAAACCCATTCAGCAGTATCTGGGCAGTCAGGGTCAACCTGCTCGTTGTCCAGAATTTCAATAATTTCAGGATTTGAATACAGCAGTTTGATAATCTCTCGCTTGAGCTTCGTCACTTCGGACTGCTTGTCTCCGTTTCTCACGAAACCACCTCCACATCCAGACTTCCTTTGATCTCGCCATGCTTAGCGATAAGCTGAACCACAACGCCTTGCAATTCGACAAAGTCCATAGCCGCCAGACGGGCAAAAGCGCCGCTCGGTGTCAATGTGAATTTGTCCATCAGTACGCCGTCCACAGCAATACTCCACTCAAACTCAGCGTCAAGAATCTCATTGTCCGCGCCGTCATACAGATGCGCGGTAAACTTCTTAGCTGAACCGCCTTGACGAATCGTTGCATTGCCATTATAGGTGAACGTAATTTTTCCGTCGTCGGCAGGGGAGGGTGTTGGGTCTGGCATTTGCGCCGGTTCAACGTAATCACAAAGGAGCAAGTCCTTGCGGTCGGTCTTGGGGTTGTAAAGGTCTTGTGTTACGTTGAGTACCAAGAATCCGCGAATCTCGCCGCTCTGGTAAGAACGCGCAGTGATGGTATCGACAGCAGTAACCTTGTACGTTTTGGGGCTTTCGCCGATGATTTCGAGCATGAATCGCTTGTCTATGTCTATAAGAGAGGTCTCTTCGTCGAACGTAACCTGAATCTTGTACTCACGGCTGGAAACTGTGAGCGGCTTTGCCTCATCCAGATTGGAGTAATACGGCTTTTCGGCCGTAACCCAACGGCGAAGAATCTCGCCGGTATGGCGATTCTGCCAGATAAGCTCGCGGTTACAGAGCTGCATAACGCCCTTGGTGTATACTTCTTTGTTCTGATCAACTTCCGTGATCAGCCACTTGGCATTAAGTGCATCTACCACATCGCCCGCATAAAAGGTTTCGCCCGGATAGGCGTAAATACGGCGGGTGTTGGTAACGCTCTTGTTCTTTGCCACAATTAGTTCTTGTTGTTTTCCATTGACCTTCGCTTCCGGCTGATAATCAATCGAATCTTTGAAGTGATTTGCAAAGTCCTTTTGAAGAGCAGCGATACGCGAGTCTTTGGCGTAAGTGGCTTCTTTGCCGAAACAAATCCAACGGTTTTTTTCCAGCGCGTTCATCAACTTTCCTCCGTTTCGTAGGAGGTATAGTCAATACTGCGCTGCTTACCGGTCGTTCGGTCTCTGCGAGCATAACGGTCGAGCTTAACCTTGTTCTCCTCTACGACCGTATTGTACATAGCCATAAAGGTCTTTCGGTCATTAGCAGGGGAGAATACCTGAAGGTCGCTCGGCGTATATTGGTGCTGGAATGCACGGAGCTTGGAAACATCTCGCTTCAGATAGCCCTCATACATCAGGTTGGCGAGAAGGTCGATCTCGAATGGAGTTAAGTCAGCAGTGAAAAACTCCTTTTGTTTGCGCCCTTCGCCTTCCGTATAGGTATCAGTGAAGTCGATTTCAGCATCGCATTCCATCTGCATTCTGATTGCGGCGTCGCGGAGTAGAGCTTTTGCTCGCTGAAGGGCAAGCATGTAACTCTCTTCGTCAGTCGCTTCATAGTAGTTGAAAAAGTCACGATCTTCTTCAATCAAGTCGAAGAAAACATCGTAGACAGATTCACAAGGAGTGGACATTGGGCGTACACCTCCTCGTATTTACTCAGCGTCGGTCTTTGCAGCCGGAGCAGCCTTCTTGCGAGTGGTCTGCTTCTTCGGTGTGGGCGCAGTCTGCGATGCAGTCTGCATAGCCGCCAGCTGTGCCTGAAGTGCAGCCATCTGTTCCATCATCGCCGTAATGCGCGGGTCTTCGTCCTGCTTTGCGCGTTCCTTCGCCTTGCCAAGATTGATCTCAGAGTTGCGGACGCCACGGTTGATCTCATCGTAACGCTGGTTGATAATATCGATCATGCGATTGGAGATTTCCGCACCATCATCGTTCTGCAGAGCAACCATATGACTGCGAACACGATGAATCTCCGCAACATCGGCAATCTTCACGAACCGCGCCGCTGCATCCATATCGTTTTCACGAATGATACGGTCGATCTCTTCATCGAAGAGAACCGTGTCTTTCCAGTTGTCGAGATAAAGCGCATGATAAATACCATCTCGCTCATTCTCATCAAACTGAACACGACCATTGCGGAACACCGGTGTGCGCGAGTTGATGTATTCCACATCAGAGAAGGGCATCGTCAGAACCGTTGGGACCCCACGGCTGCCTTCCAAATAATACTCTCGGAACTGACCGGGAAGATTGATAGAACTGATGCTGTGATTAAATACCTTTACTGGGGTATCTGCTTTGTAATTCAAGATTTAGTCTCCTTAGATTTATTTTTGGGCGGACTATTGTCCGCCCGAACACCAAGGTGGATTACTTAGCGTAAACTACCTTTGCTGCCTTGGAAATGTCAGTGATAACAGAACCGAACGAGTAGCCAGAAACCTTGATGTGAATCTGCTCGTTGTTGATGTCGGTCTCCTGCAGAGTGCGGGTCTCGCCACGAGTGATGACCTTACCGATTTTGCCAGCAGCAGCGAACAGGCGCTTGTCAGGAATAATGAAGTTGCCGTTAGCCAGCTTCTTCACACCAGACAGACCGAACAGACGGCAGCCAGCGTACAGTTCAAACTTGCCGAGCTTGTTGTACTGGTTCTTTACCTCGTTGGACAAACCGGTTACTGCAGACGGCAATTTGGTCAGGCCAACAATGTACTTGTTCTGACCAAAGATAGCCGGGGTTTCACCATTCTCAGCAACATCCATCAGGTAGGTTGCCAGATTGCGAGAAACCGTATCAGACGGAACAGCCTCAGCCTCGTTGAATACGTTGTCGCCGTCAGCCAGAGCCTTGTCGATAACGTTGATGATGCGAGCAACGCGCTCCAACTCAAATGCCTCGTTGATGTAGGCGATCAGATTAGCTACGGTCTTGTAGCCGCCGCGACGGATGTCCTCCAGCTTCAGAGAGGTCTCAGCCTGCAGAGAGCAGAAAGTCGGCTTCAGAACCTTGTGGTCAATGAAAGAACGCGGTACGTTGCCGCCGGTGATTGCGTCATATACCTCGATGGTGTTCTTCGGGTCAACGGTTACACGGTAATCATCAAACTCGCCGATGGAATCGGTGTCGAACAGCATATCGATCAGCTCGGACGGAGCAGAAACGGTCTCCGGAGTGAAGGTCTTGGTAATCAGAGCGGACAGCTCGTGATCCTTGTCATAGCCGGTCTTGCCCAGCTCCTTTACCCAAGCGTCGGTAACTGCGGAGATTTCCTTGTCCTCAGCAGACAGCTCAGCCGGGGAATACTTTACAGCATTTGCCCAGTCCAGAACACGGCCAGACTGATCCATAATTGCACTGATTTCAGTGTTCATGTGTATCTTCCTTTCTTCAAAAAATAGAAAAGAGGAGTACAAGACTCCTCAAATGTAGTTGGTTAACAGGGCTTATGCTACGGTAGAAACCTCTACACGCGCGATCTTGCCCATCTTGATACCGGTCGGATCAGAGTAGATGCCGCGGTACTCGTAAGCGTACTGGCCAGCAGTTGCCTTTACGAACTTGCCGTTCTTAGCCTGCAGCTTGTCGCCAGCCTGCAGGGTCTCGGTGTCCAGCTCGGAAGTAGCATACATCTCGCCCGGCAGGGTCTGGATAACGCGAACGCGCTCGCCAGCTGCAGCCTCCTCGAACTCGCCGTCGGTCGGCTCAACGATAGAGTAAATGCCCTCGTACTTTGCGTTTACGTCGCACAGCTTAGTGCCAAGACCTTCTGCAGTTGCCTTTACGGTCTGGTCCTCAGAGTCAACGTCTACCGGTGCGCCCTTCTTAACAACTGCGGAAGTCAGAAGCAGCTCAACGGGCTTGCCCTGTACAGTTTCAAGCTCTCGAATCATGTCAATTTCTCCTTTTCTTTTGATTTTAGTGGCGCAGGAACGCACGCATCAGAGATACGCCGTCTGCGGACGGTTCATTGACCGTCAGGTTGGAAGTATTGGACAGCTGAACCTGTGGTGCAGATACAGTTGCCTGAATCTGCTGCGCCTGTGCGGAAACCACACGGTCAGCAATCATCATCTTCAGCGCGGACTCATCCAGTTCGCTGAAAATCTTCGTCATTTCCTCGCTCTGCAGCTCTTCTTCGGTGAACTGCTTGGAATTCTCTGCATAAGCGCGTAGTTTTGCCTCAGCCGCATCGTGCTCTGCCTTCTGGGCAGCTTCACGGTACGGAGTCAACGTCTCAACCTCAGCCGTCAGGTCATTCACCTTCTGGTTGAGAGAAGCAATCGTATCCGTCAGTTCAGCGACCTTGCTGTTGATTTCCGACACGGAAACTGACAGCTTTACGTCAACCGGGTCAGATACGGTAACGGTATCGTCGTCGTTTACAACGTAAGATACCTGCATATAGGACAGTTCGTCGCTGCCTTCTACGCGCAGAAGTGCCTTGTGCTCCTCCGGGAACAGATAAGCCACCCAGTACCAACCGTCAATCAGGTCGCGTGCACCCTGATCTACCTTTCGCTGGATATCCCAGTCAGTCAGGGAAGCAACTACCGGCTCGCCCTGCGGCTCTTCCGGATGCGGTTCTGCAGGCTCTTCTGGCTGTGGCTCAGAAGCGGTTTCCGGTTCTGCGGGCTGCGGTTCAGCAGGCTCAGCCTGAGCGGGCTCGATATTCTGCGGCTCAGCCTGTGCCGGCTCAACGGTCGGCTCAACAGGAGCTACCTGTGCAGGCTCAACAGCAGGCTCGGTTGCCTGCGGGTCAACCTGAGGGTCAACCTGCGGCTCAACCTGTGCAGAAGTCTTATTCTTCTTCAAAGTTTCGTCCTCCTTACTCGATTTTTGGTCGATCAGGTCGCGGCTCAACGCTTCAGCAACCATCAGCTCATCGGTCTGTGACAGAGAAACAACCTTCGCGTCCTTGCCATAAGCAGGGTCGGCAAATTCATAGCCGAGGAAAGTGTTGCCCTCAAATTCATAGCCGGTGATGGTCTTTACGCCATCTGCAAAGCTGTATTCATAGCTGGCAATTTCCCACGAATTGTGGAGTTTACCCTCGGCAAACAGCCGTTTTATAGCCGCTACAGCGTTTTTGTTGCGCTTCCAGATCTTTTGAGTTGCAAAAAGGCAGGGGAGTGTCTCCAGTTTTCCGTTTACGTCCACCGTATCATCCTTGATTTCAACGGCCGTGTGAACGCCAATCGGAGTCGTGTCGAAGAACAGCTCTCCATCTGCATCCAGTGCAACTTCGTGACTGCCGAAAGTCGGCTCGCCGTCTGCGTTCGTGCGGCATTTTGCATATACCGGCATGTCGATCAGAGACTGAGCGCACTCTTCAGCAGTATCAGAGGGAAGCAGAACCGAGTTCAGATTTGGCTCATCGTAGTAGCAGATACGGTTGACAAGCGTAAGAAACTGAGAATTCTCTTCGTCCTCGCTCAGTTCAATCGTGCTACTGGTCAGAAATGTCTTTTCTTTATTCATCGGTCTCGTTCACCTCCTTCGTCACGCCAAACTCCAGACCGCGCTCTTTCAGCTTTTGTGCGATCAGTTCAGCGTTTTCTTCTTCAAAAAAGGCATCCGCTGGTTTGCAGATGCCTGATTTGCATAATAGAAAGTAGTCCCGCTTGCAATACGGGCAAACCAGTTTCAGCTTTTTTCCCATGGCTTACTCCCGTGTGTCGTTGTAGGTTTCGTCGTATCCCTGTTTGTCCGGGTCATTGGAATCAGCCGGTCGGCCGGGCTTGCTCTCGCCGTCAGCGTTGCCATCAGAATTATACGAGGTAGCATACGGCAGGAAGACATCGCTGAGACCGTCAGCCTCTTCCTTTTCGCGCTTAACCCGTTCATCCTCAAGGTCGATGCCGACCATGCCGAGGGAAGTTTCGCGGCTGACAGCAAACGTACTGTACAGCAGCTTGCTAAGCTCCATACGCATATCCATATCGAGCAGTTCGGAGTCGATAATCTTTACACTCGGGATATACTCGGCACCAATGCCGTTAATTGACAGAACCTGACGATAGAAATGCTCCAGCATACGCTCTACCTGCTCAGAGATAGAGTTGATGCACTTGAGCAGCTGTGACAGGTTGATGTTGGCCGTAGAAGCCGTCTGGGACTTGTCTGCCGCCAGAAAAGCGACACCCAGAGACGAAAGAACCTTGTTACGGTACAAGTTCACCGTTTCTGCAGAGGTTTCGTTTACCTCCGGCTCTACATACTTGATCTCCTTAACGGATGGGCCAGTGGTAACAACAACCGTACTGGCTTTCCACGCCTGCATCAGGTTGTCATGGTTATACGCCTGTTCTTCAAAGCAACGGCGGTCAGCACTGGGACCAAGACATTTCTCATTCATCACTTGATGGATGATTTTCTTAGCCTTACTTTTCGCCGTGGTCTCATCTGCGTTACGGTAAGTCTCCAACATCAAAACAGAAGACATTGCGCGGAAGATAGGTGAGACACCATATTTCTTGCCAAAATTGTTGACACGAACCATGTAAGTATAGTTGTTGTCAAGAATTGCATAGGTCTCCTTAGCCTTCATCGCTTCACCGACCTCTTTCGGGAAGGTTGCTTCAACCTCTTCCTGCGTGTCGTTGAAGAACAGAGGCTTGCGCTGTTTGTTCTTGAGCATTGTCTTCTGCAGTGCAGACTTCAGGTTTTCGATGCCCACCAGAAGAACCGGATTGCCATTGCTCTCATAGCCGGAGTTCTCGATGATGTCCAACGGGAGCCAATCAATCTGCCAGTTCTCCGTGTTGTTGCGAAGCACGGCCGCAAAGTTGCCTTCGATATATGCCGTGACAATCGCTTCTCGGATAAACTGCTCGACGCGCACCTGAGAGTTGAAATCGTTCAGGATAGCCTGTGCCTTTTCCAGCGTTTTTGTCTTGTTACGGGCACCGTTGAAGTTGCGGTACGACAGCCGGATATCCGTGTTGATGTTGTTCTGGATGGACTGTACGACCATACCAACAATGTCATCAATGTTGATGTACTTGCGGATAATAGCATTGATACTCTGGACACTGGACAGATTGGACTGTGCTCCTTCACCCAGAGAGGAAATCGTGCTGGTAGTCAGCGTGCTTGCTGAAGCGCCATCATTGAGATATGCGCTGTACATGCGGTTCTGCGGGTCATACGTCGCAACAGCGTGCCTGTATCGCTCTGCAGTCTCGCGGTCGGCAAATGAGGTGACGATAGTTGCACCATCTTCCGCCTCATCAATCAGCGGCTTTGGATTTTCAGCCATGATGTCACCTCCAAATTAAAATTCCACGGTCGAAACACACCGTGGCGCGTATTTGAATTCATCCGTTGACCGTCGGCGCAGGTCGCGCTCCAGTTCGGATGCGATGTAATTGGCATAAGCCAGACTCGAGTAACGGTCTTTACGCATACCGGATACTTCGTACACCCTGATGTTCTGACCGGCCATTTCATATTCGAGGTTGATCGTCTCGTTTACAAAGGCGGTAGTCTGGTAGTACGGATGCTGGTATGCAACCTGCTCCTCGACGGACAGCTTGCGGTAAGCCTTGCTCTTTTCGAGCAGCTCAACACCATCAATTTCGTTGATAAGCAGGCGCAGTTTGCCTCGCTTGATGCAGTCTCGAAGGGAAACTGCCATCTCTGAGTTCTTACTAGCACTCGCTTTTATCGAATATATGATACGCGGTGCGTTAGGATTTCGGCTTCGAGCGGCCATGTTTTCATCGTTAACACAAGACCAAGCTCGGTACTCGACTCCTCGGGTCTCGTCGTAAAGGTCTTGAACAAGTTGATCATAGATTGATATTCCGACCTCACCTTTTCTTTCTGGCTTTTTATCCAGAAACTCACGGTTTATTTCCCGTAAGATGAGCATATCTTTTCATCTGCGTGAGATGGCGCGGACTCGTGCGAGGATTATAGTTCGCCAAACCGGCGAGATCACCTCGTATGCGTTGCCTGTGACTTCGTCTTTACTCGAAGCCTTCCAGTCGGATTCCCGTCTCAGGGTTCCCGTTTTCTTCCGCGCTGCACTCCAACTGTCGCCAGAAGGAGGGGCGTCGCCACCATTGGTATCAACTACGACATAATCCACATCCAAATCATCATAAAGCTGACGGATACGGATTGCTTGGTCTTGACCATGACCACCATCAATGGTCTCCATGTAACACTCATTACGGATATACTGTCCAGAGTTGTTAGGCAGGAGCTGCAACAGGGTGATCGCTGTTGCGTCGTTCTTCGCACCGCCGGAAGTTGCGATATCGCAGCTCAGTAGGCGAATTTCCCCCGGTTCCTTGCTTGGGTACTTCAGCTTGGGATCGCCGAGTGCCGCATACATAGGCCGCGGATAGATTGGGCGCGTGATGCGCCGTACAGAGTTCAGGTCTGTAAAAGAGAAGAATGCACGTTCGGACTCACCGTAAAATAGTGACTCCATCTCCCAGAGGATGCAAATACCCCCGCTTTCACGGTATTTGAAGGGATTAGACTATATCATCAGCTTTCGCTGCTTGCCGCTTCCAGTGGTGCTAATCTCCACTGTACAATTAGTCGTTGGACTTTTCCTTTCGGATTTAGCACCGGATTGCCATGCCTTTCGGTTTAGGGTTTCCCGGTTAGCACTGTCGTTCGCCGCCATTTCCTGCGGTTACTTTGCGCCGACAGCACACCTCTTTTGCTTGAGTTCAACAAGTTTAAGGAGCACAGAGATGTTTATGCTCCATGAGATTTCATTGAAATCATCTTCCTGCATCTCTTCTCGAATCTGTTCCATCGGATAATATCCTGCAGAAACAGGCAACTGATAAGGGAAACCGCACACGATATACGGCTCGCTCTTGATCATCGACTTAAAATAAGCCTTAAATTTCGCCCAGCTGTAATGCCATTTGAAGTATGCCGAGCTGATATAGGTCTCCGTGTTACGTTCCTTTGGGTAGTTCTTATACTTTGGAAAACTGTAAAAGCCCGGAGTACGCTCGCCAGCTTTGAACTTTCTGAGCACCTTATCAATAATATCCTTCGGAATCTGCACGAATTCGTCCGCAATCATCCAGTTTGTACGCGCAGAACGTGAAGAATCACGCGCTGTTACAACTTTGACCACGGAGCCATTCTTGAATTTGATGTACGCCTCGCTGGGCGTCACCTTGTAATCTTCAATCTCGTTCGTTAGATTGGGTGAGTCAGGCATGAACTTTTCGACTATCTTGTTCAATAGGTTCGTTGACTGACTTCGGACGCCGGCCGCGACAGTTACTTCCAGACCGGGATACAAAATGCATCGAACACAAATAGCCGCCGCCACGATCATGGACTTACCCATACCGCGAGAAGCGATAATCATCACATAGGTGTTCAGACAGATTAAGTCCAGTAGAATGCACTGGAACATCGCCAGCCATTTCATGCCGAGATAATCCTGAGCAAAACGATGTGGATTAGCTCGATAGAAACTAACCCACTTGCACATACCTCGTTCAATTTTTTCAGCTTTGGTGGCATCCATCAGGCATCACCGCCGTTCTCTTCTCCGGCTTCCTTTTCTGCCAGAAGATCAACACCCTCCATAGCGCGATTCATAATGGCGTCAAAGACGTCCTCATCATCGAGATCATCCAAGTCAGGGTCATCAACGCGATATTTATTCATTTCGTCCTCGTACATCTTGGCGTGTCGGTTCTTGATGCCAAGCATATGGCACAAATGGCCGAGGAAGTAAATGCTGATGAGACGGATGATACCGTCTACATCCTTCCACTCTGGAAGCGGTTCCGGAATCGGGTCGTGATCCTCGAATCGCTTAATCATCTTTCCGAGCGGGATTTCCGACTCTCGATCCTTTGCTTCGACGATTTTAGGCGTCAGCGCAGCACGGTCGAGTGTTTTCTGGTAGGTGTCGGTCAATTTCTGATAGACGTCCACCTTGCCGTCCAACAGCATCTTGTTCTGCTGCAGCTTGATAATACAGAGCTCGCGAACCAGAGATTGCTGTGATTTGCCTTTAACGACACACTTCGCCAGCCAGTCCTCATACTCATTCTGCAGGAATTCATACTCTGTGGCGGTAAAGTTAAGCCCCCACTCATTCATCAGTTCCTTGGTTACTTGGAAATCTGTCTGCTGAGTAGGGGTTTCGGTATCTTCATAGGTCTGCAAAGCCAAGTTCTGTTCCTCACGAATCGTCGAATCGTAGGTCTTTCCGTCGTAAGCGTTGAGGTTCAGCTTTGCAATATAAGCCGCCATACGGCTTTTATATGCTCCCATCTCTTTGGATGCTTCAACCAGAGTAGGGGAGTAGTATAGATCAAACTTCATGCAGATACGCCGAATCGCCGTGTCTGCATCGAACATTTTCTGATAGCGGTCGAACAGCTCATCAATACAGCCGCGGCAGACAGGAAGTCGGCCGCTGTTGTTGCAATACAGCATTGTGTTCGGTGCGTTGTAAAAATCGGTCGCGCGGGAATATTCCGTCCCGCAGCAGACGCATCGCTTAATCTGGTGCGGCTTTACTGCGGGTGTGAGCTTATCTTCTTTTTTAGGGATGGTGGGAATCTTAGGCACTAATGCCATTAACCCTCACCACCTTCCGCCTCCTGCATCGTAGCGTAGAACTGGTCGGAGGCTTCGTTCAGCTTCGGAAAAGCAGTGAATCGTACCGTGTGCTTGGTCGGCACAATACGCTTCTTGCCATCGGAGCCCGGGAAGTTGTCTACCATCTGGTAAGACTTACGCTCATGGTTTTCAAATTTACCGAAGTCCGGTAGCGAGAGCACCTCACATTCCTTGAGAAGCTGCTTGATACTGTCCAGTACGCTGTTTACAACCTTCTTGCTGTCTTCGTAAGCCATCTCATACAGTTCTGAGTGCTTCGAGTACAGCGCAGCGTAATACAGCGTATTCTTATCTTCTTTCTTCTTGGCTCTTGCCATGCTTTAATCTTCCTCCAATTTGAGATAATACACGGCGTCGCGGCCATAATCCTGCTCGAAAGTCATCAGGAGCTGGCTTGGCTTAGCATAAAGGCGCTTGCCGTGTGCATGATTGTCCGAACCGCAAAGAGCTGGCGCGATCATGCTGTCCACACCGAATCGGTCAAGCGATTCTGCATGGTGCTTGTCACCCATGATGGCAATATCCACCGGAGTGCCAAGGTCGCGCGACAGCAGCATATTCGCCGTCACGCCAAAGTCTCGAACCGTGTCCAGATCACCGTGTGTAGAAACAACGGTCTTGCCGCCGATGAAGTCTGTGATGAACTCCTCGCACATCGGGCAGACGTTGATGGTATCGTCATCTTTGAGTCGTGTTGCCAGCCACCAAGCGATGATCTTCTCCATGTTGTCGGAGTGGATGCTTTCTTTCTTGTTCTGGACGGTTCGCATATGATTGCCGTAAGTAGCAAACACATCTACACGGTCTACAGCCGCAGAAATCTCATGAATTGCCTCGGCGAGAATTTCTGAGACGCGCATCAGCTGGTCACAGGTGTTCTCGACGGATTCCAGTCGCACCGTAGGATGAATTGCTCCATGAGCAAAATCGCCCAGCAGATGAATATGCAGGTCGGTGACCTGATGCATCAGCAGACGCTCTACCGTCTCATCAATCAGGCGGCGGACACGCTGAGCACATACCTCTGGATTATAGCTATTGAACGGATTGTCGCATACCATGCCGTAGTGCCAGTCGGTCAGGACAAGCAGGGCTTCCGTCCCGAGGCGATGAACTTCTCCCGCTCGAGACAGCGGAACCAGTGGCTTGCTCATATTGAGCTGCTCAGCCGAGCGGATAATGCACTCGTGCAGGTTTTCTTCGCGTGCCTTTGCGTTGACTACGCGGGTCAGTGCCTGACGCTGGTCGTAGAACTTGCGCTGTTCCTTGCGGAGCTCAAGCTCGCGCTGTTCAATCTCGTGAAGCTGAGCACTGTTATCAGTCAGCTTATCGCGGTTGGCTTCAAAGAGTTTGCAGAATGCCGCATAGTCCTTGCGGTACTTGCTCTCGGTGTACTGGTAGCCAAGTTGATAGTTCAGCAGGTCAGCGACGTCCTGCCAAGAGCCAATCTGTTCTTTGATGTTACCGATACGGTAAATGTAGGCGTACTCGCTCTCATCTTCTTTTCTGAGCCAGTCAGTCTTCACGCATTAGCCTCCTCGGCAAGGGCAGCCAGTCGTGCGCGGCGACGGTCGATAACGTCAAGTAGTGCAGCGGCGTCCTTGTTATGTGGGATAACGCGGAGGTACTTCTCTTCCTCGCACAGCCAATACTTGCCGGTGGCGGTACGCGGAACACGAAGCTCTGGATAAAGTTTGTAGATGGTGGCTCTTTCAGCCTTAGAAATACGGATCAAATCGTTATGTCTCCTTAAAAAATGATACGGAAAAGCAGCGAAAAATCGCTTCTCTATCCATTGTTGTATCTAAAAAAGAAAGGACTCAATCCCCGAGTTTTCGGGAAAAGAGCCCTTCATTTTATTGCATTCTTATCATGATTTTCGTTACTTTTCTGCAGATTTTATCAGCCGTTGCGTTCTCGAAAAATCCTTGCGATCTCCTGCATTGTATGTGGCCGATGACGTTCTCTGCGTCGCGCTTCCTTCTCTGCTTCGTATAATTCCTCAAACTCTCTTCTCTTAGATTCATAGGCTTCAAACGTATATCCGTAGAGTGTAAGACTACCAGTCAGACACTCTGTTGCAATTTTAATTGGTTCGCGACTCGTCTCGATCATTTCGAAAAACGAAGAATTCGCAGTTCCGAAAAGAGCATCGAATAGCGTAGTTCGGATATCTTTGTTTTCTTCTTTCTCTAAATCACGCAGAATTACATACATAGTCGCCGGGTTGCACTTATACTTGGCTACAAAATTGATGAGTTCCTGCTTAGCTGCAGCCACTTCTTCTTTGATCCGCAGGAAATTCAACTCCGGCTCCACAACGTCTCCGATATTGAAGACACCTTCACCACTTGCGAAAATACAGGCAATTCTCTGACGATTATCGCGAGCGGCATCAATGAACTTCCGCGCCAATTCATAACGCGCCCCAGCCGTACCGACCATAACCGGGTCAATCACATAGCTAAAGGGTTTGTCTGCTTTATACGAGCCTCGCCAGAACCGGCAGCGGTTGATCGTGTGCTGAACGTAGTCCATCGTGGTCTTGTGGAACAGATAGGCTTTCTTCTCGCTGTCGTAGTATCCTTTGCGGCGAGCCAGCGTCCCGAAGAAGTTCGGTTTAATCGCGCGACCCTTGTCGTCACGGCGCTCATATTTAGCTTTCAGACGCTTATACTCGTCGCGGTTGTTTACCACGAATTCTTTTTTTGCTTTGTCGCTGTTGTGTTAATCCCGGTCGCTACTCGGGATGGGCAGTTGCCCCTCACGGTTTCCCGTGAGCACAGACTATATCTTCACCTCCACGGAGGGAGGGGGCACCACAGGCCGCGGCTTCGCGGCACTTAGTCGTTGAACCTTGTCCCTATTTGGGACCTTGGATGCCGATTGCCGATTATAAACGCTTAGGATTTAACCATACGCCATCCGAACCATTTTTTCTGCCTTCGCCGCATTCACGTTCGCGGTTTCCCGCCGCGTTGTAGCTGGTTCGGCTTTACGGTATTCCAGCAATTCAATGCCATTCACTCGCACATCGCTGTACGAGAGGACTCTTTCGAATCTCAATACCCGACATGACGTCCAACATAGACGTGTCATAGTAAATCTCAGCCACATCCTTAAAAGCCACGCCGCTATTGAGTTTATCCCAAAGCAGGCTGTTAAGCTCCTGAGAGAGGTTGATAATCTCGCCGATCATGTTTTCGCTGGTTTTGATGTCAAGGTCGGTTTGCTGTGCGCTCGTGTAGGAACGCTTGGTTTTCTTGGATTCCACCAGAGAGGTGGGCACCTTGAAAAGATGGTAGTTTTTCTCGGCTGCCCGAATGAGCAGCTCGTTGTCTGTGAGCATCATAGTGTCTGAGTCGAACCTTTATACCCTCGGTTTCCCGATATTTGAGTAGGGGAGTAGATCATCTCTTCAGGTCAGAGACCTGTTCGGCACTTTCCGCGACGGGATTTCGCCGTCGCAGTATGGACTTCATCGACCTGTAAGGCCGGTATGCCCTGATCGTTACACCTTCGGGGGCATTGCTGCCCGAGCTTGGCACGGTATTACCATTGCAATATGCAAAGGCGTCCACCGTTAGCTTACACACCCCAGATTTCTGGGTTCACCGAATTTTTACTGCGCCCTCGCGAACGCAGGCGACCTTTATGGTAATCGCAACCGCTCAAACGCTGGAGAATATTCTCTCCAACTGAATTGATGCACACAATTTCTTCCGTCAGATTCATATACTGGTTGACTTCCGGCACATGGGTATTGTCAGTCAGCAAGATATTACCCTGACACACATGCGGACTGCGTGACCCCAGCAGGCGCTGACCGTCATCAAACCGCAGTGACATCACATGACCGACCGGGATAGACGACTCGCCGTCGAACTGCCCAATAGACGCTTTTAGCATTTCCAGTGGATTGCCGACCAGAGTTGAATAATTGCCGTTGACCAATACATGGCCGCGACGGATGTTGTTCTGATACGAACGAATCAGCCCGTCTCGGAACTCGGCATACATCTGCGTCTGTGCGAATCTGTCGTTGATACCCAACAGACGGAAGATAATGTCGTTTCTGGTCAGCAGGGGAGACTTCATCTCACTGGCCGCCGACTGCTGTTTCAGATGATAGCGCATAACCGCCGGATTGTTCTTCAGCTGCCGCATGTACTCAATGGACGGTTCGAGAAACTCATCCACCTCTTCCTGCGACATCTGCAGAGTATTCAGCAACTGATAATGAGCAGACACCATACGTCCGTCAAAGAAGTGCGTCTTCTTCTCATGCTTTACCACGCCGAACATAGGATCAGTACGCTTCAGCCACTCGCGCAGCCGGCCAAACTTCAAATACTTAATGCTGGACGGCGTAGTGATCAGCTTGATGTCCTCGATAGACTTCGCCAACGTGAATCCGTTCAGCTGCTCGATTTTCGTAATCCCGTGGTCAGCAAGGAACTGCTGAATGTTTGCGTTGAAACAGCAGGACTTGAAAAATCGGTTTCGGAGCAGCAGCATGCCGTACTGCTCGTACTTGGGGCCAAACAGGGACTTGTCCATCAAAGACTGACCGTCCCAGATGCTGTTCGTGATCTCGACGTGTTCTGGTCCAGACACCAGATGACCGTCTTCACGCACTCTGGTCGCGATAACGTCATCCGTAAACGTGCTCTCAAAATCATCGATTACCAAAAAGTTCTCCGGCCGCACCTCCAGCGTGTCCACAATAGAGCTTGCCGTCAGCGCGATATAGCTTTCCAGAGCAGCGAGGTCAATCTCCTGTCCCGGCTGTACCTTGATGCCGCACATCTCCCACTTGTGCATAGCAGGGTAGAGGCGTTCGTCGATGTACAAACATTTGCCGACACGAGAGGAACCGGCCGACCGCTTGTAACGAACATAATGGATGCCGTCACAATAGAAGCCATTTTCGTAAAGCTCCTCGCGGATTTCAGCAACACTAACCTCGGTGGCAATGTTAATCTTTGCTTTGTACTGGCCGTCTTCCAGATAGAAATACTTGCCGAGTACGGAAGGGGGTAGGGGGTTCTGGATATTCGTGTCGCACTGGATGGCAATCAGCTCGCCGTCGACAACATACACACAGTCATCCATGTTCTCGGCAATCTCATCGTATCGCCAGCCGTTTTTGATGTACAGCGTCTTGCGGATACGGTTGAATGCCTTGACTGCGTAATGCGCCGTCACGTTGATAACACGGTGGGTGTATTCCTTGCCGCCCAACTCAAAAGAGAAATTCCTGCGGCGGTATACCCGCTCGTAGACGTCTCTCAGCTTGAGCAGGTCGAGCGAGTAATCCAGCGTGTTTCTGAATCGCTTCAGATTGAACCCGCCGTCCGAAGACCGGATGTTGTATCCGATCTCGGTTGGACGGTCATAGTGGTTTGCGAGGTAGACATCCTTGCCGTCCACACTTGGAATGTATACGGCATTCGTCATTCAGTCACCTCGCCACTGTACTCGGCGCGGAGACGATCACGCATAGACAAGTGCGCGTCAGGGTCGCCCGCTTGGTAGTAACTCATTTCGAGCCAATATTCACTTGGCTCAAGATCTACCTATACAACTGCATACCCGCAGACATCATCTGCTGTCAGGTTGCAGGAGCTGTAGCGCGAGCAATACTCGCAGTCATCGTGGATGCAGTGGTTTTTCTTCATTTGTTTTTCTCCTTTTATTGGTTTTCTGGCGGCAAAAGCGGCCGCCTTGCTCTCCTTGCTTTTCAAGCCTCAGCCGCGAACTTCTCGAACAGCTTCTGCTGACCCTTGCCAGTAATGGAAGGAACGGTAAAGGCGTGACCGGCCTTGATGACCTCGTAGGTCTTGAACCAGCCGTTGTTGATGTAACGCTGATACGGCATGTTGTTAGCCTGCAGGAAGCCATTTTTGCGGAGCCACTGGAACATGCGGTTGCGGCCAGTCTGGATGCCGAGTTTCTCAGTTACCAGCTTGGCGAAACGCTCAACGGTCAGAGTGGCGGAAGTGCTGCCGACCGCGTTATAGAAATCAACTTTGTGCTCATCGGCGGCGATCTTAGCTTCGGCTTCCATTCGGCGCTGCTTCTCTTCTTTCAGCGTGGTAGCCAGCTGGATGATAAAGTCTGGGTTAGTCAGCGTCTTCTCAATGACATCCATATCCATATAAGCGCCGTGCTTGCGGATAGTGGGCAGAACCTCGGAAGTCACCCAACGCTTGAAATCCTTAGCGGTCGGCAGCTTGCTTGCAACGATGAGGCTGTAAAGACCAGACTCGTTGATGACAATCACATTACGGTTCTGACCTGCCAGAACGAAACGTTCTGTCAGCTTATCTTCGGCATCAACATGATCTCTGATTGCCTTTGCCGTGTTTGTATACTTAAGAATGTCTGCTACATCCTTGCCTACAAACCACGGCTCGCCGTCACGGACAACCGTGCGTACCTGCTGGTCGTTGAAGAGGAATTCCTTGGTTACATAGTTGGTGTTTGCGTTCATAATTCTTGCACTCCTTGTAATATTAGTTTTCTGTTGCCTTGCGTCGTTTTTTATACTTGCCGCGCCTTCGCACCAGAAACAGAGGTTCAAGCTCGGCGGCTATCACTTTGTTGCCGGTGTAAAATACGCGGGGGTTTAACATAATGCTTCCGACCGGCAAACCGTGGAACGGTTCTTTCAGCCGGGTCATGATCGTCTCCGTTCCTTTACTGGTTCGGATAACTTGGTTGTAATAGAGGCTAGTCAGCTCTCCATATCCGTTTCGCTCATAGCCGCCAGCGGCGCAAAGCCGTGCGGCGGTAAGAGGAGCTACCAGAAACGGATCATCCTGAAAGGGGTTCAGACAAAACACGTTGAAGTCCTTATGCAGATAAGGAAGCATCGGAAGCAGGTATTTCAGCCCCAGATTCATGGACTCAGTCCTATACATCTGTGCGATAGAGGAGAAATACATCCTCACATACCTGAAACCGCTCTGCTCCGCTTTCGTAGACTCGCGTCGTGTAATCTCACCCCTGCGAAACAGGTCTTGGTTGAACAACCACTCGCCGCGGTCATTCTGCCAGATGAAGTCTCTCTCTCGGAACGTCCTCAGCATCCCTTGAACAACTGGCGCAGTCAGTTGGAACACCTTTGACAAATAGTTCACGATATCCGGCGGATACACATCAGCCGCAATCATCAGGTGCTTATCCGTAGTAGTCAGGAGCATCATCAGCTTTTGCGCCTCAGTTGGTGTGACGTCATAATAGCTCCCGCCTTCGAGCGGGACGCGCAACCAGACGAAAGAGCCATAGGCCGGAGTGGCTGTTGAAACATCTCGCTGATAAGGCTTCGCGACTGGATTGGCTCCGATATCTCTAATGCGTGCTTCGAAGAAGTCCGGGTCGAGATAACGGATATCCTTTGGCTCAAGTTTCACCTTGGGGTTGTAGTACCGCAGCACCGAGGTCGGAATATAAGCCCGCTGTCCATTGCCCTCCAGTGTGAAGGGAACAACGGCGGCGAACTCATGTAAATCAGCCCCGGCGTTGGCTATGTCACGCAGGGTCAGCTCGGCCAACTGCGTTTTTTCTGGCTGGGATTTACCCATGTTGCTTCCCGTCCTTCCAAATCGAACTCGCGTCCTTCCAAATCAAACCCGCCGTCCTTCCAAATCAAACTTATCGTCCTTCCAAATCAAACTCGTCGTCCTTCCAAATCAAACCCTAATCATAAATACTCTAATCATAAATACATAATCAAAATACTTAATCATAAATACATAGGCTGAGCTGGGCAGATTTTGAAAATGCCAGCCAGAGGAAAGAGGAAATTGGAATCAAGCAAACTGAGCGTCACGCTTCGTCTGAACGATTGGTCGGTATATAAATGCGCGGGGTAGAGAACTGACATTGGCTACGCCGGCGAATCAGGTGTGCTTCTTCAAGCTCCTTAAACAGCTGCAGCGCCTTCTTCTCTCCACAAGAGATATCGTTCATGACATCTTTGAGAGAGTAGTAGATGAACGGCTCGCCCTCTCCATCAATCCATTCTGGGCGGCTTTTTGACAACTGCATTCTGTAGAGCATGAGAGAGTACAGGATTTTTCCAGCCGGAGAGATTGACTTGAGGTCAGGGACTACGGGGATAGGAATGAAATCGAATCCGCTGCGGCCATCGTAGCTGCGGAACTTTTGGTGCTTCTATGTCGTGTGAATAGCAGGTCGCTTTGCCATCTGAATACCTCCTCCGCGGGGTGATTGGATTTTTTTGCTTCTATTAACTACTATACAAAAAAGGCGTTTTTGGGACGCGGAGTTGAAGAAAAAGATGCATAAAGATTGAGAATTCTTTTGTGCATGTTGCTGAATGGAAAAATAGCCACCTGAAGTATGCTCTTCTGGCTGGCTTAGACCTATGTAGCAATACTTAGGTAGCAATACTGAAATAGATAAAGCCGACCATTAGACCTTGGCCGGCTGTATTTATGAGTGGATACGCAACTGTGATAGAGCGGGTATGGAGAGGTGGGTCTACCGTTAAAGAACCATTTTCGTTTTGGCGGCAGAATTGAGCTGTAGTCGCTTTTGACATACGAATGGGAAATTATACCATGAGAATACGAAAAGCCAGTACAGGGCATTCTGAAGCGAATACGGGGCATTGTAGGCAATATGTGGAAACGCATGGAAACTATAAGGGTGGGTTTTAGAGATCGCGGCGGCTAATTTATATAGCAGAGAACAGTCATAGTAGAGCAAGAGTGTGTAGTGCTACATAGTGCTATAGGCAGTATTCCCTTCTGGCGGGAGATAAAGGGATAATAGGTTAGCCGCAGGCTTGCGTAACAACCATAGACCTGAGTAGTACCTGTATGACAGGAGCTGTGGTAGAGCTTGCATAGAGCTTCTGTAGAGCTCCAGTAGAGCTTCCTGGCTGGCTATACTCGAGCTGACGGTTACAGCAGATTATAGGAATGCACCTTTTTCGAGTGTTCGGGAAAGGAGAGATGGCGAAAACTCGGGAACAGCGCACGAAATTGAGGAAACGGGGATTAAAGAGGGGGAAAGGGAGGAGAAGGAGAGCGAAAGTTCGGGGAAAGAGGGGGAAAATATGGGGTAGAGTGAGATGAGGCAACTACCCTGCCTGAAAATGGAAAAATAACGGTAAAAGTGTAAAATACGCCCCCTTTGATAAAAAAGAAGCATTTTACACGGTTATAAAGTACGATATACCGATTTTATAGTATACTCGAAAAGTCGATTTTTTGAGCAGGCCGATTTTTTGAGGTGTCTTGACACCTATCTTTGCACCGAGAAGTTGAATATATGAATAGCTGTTCATATGTTATTTTCTTAACATACTATTGGCGTATTCTGTCTCTGTCGATCGGCAGGAACAGAGGGCGGGACAGAGGGCGGAATTCTCAAAAAAAACGGCACGCAGCACGACGGAAAAAATCTTTTTTGCGCGCTTTTTCTGATTTTTTCAAAAAACTTTTCTACGCTCAAAACCCCATATTTTCTCCTGTTTTCGCCTGTTTTACGAACCACTACGCGCGCGTGCGTTTTCATTATCTTTGAAAAAAACAGTCCAAAAAATATTTTTAAGAAACCTATTGACAGCTATGCGTATAGCGCGTATAATAGGCACTGTCAACAGGACAGGGGCACAGCCCCCGGACAGGTGACAGGGTCGACGCCCACCGTATAGGGCGCGGGGCGCGCCCCTTATAGCGTGAAGTCCGGACGGCGTCCGGCGTGAAGTTTGAAAAGTACACAGCGACTTTACGGCTTGTACCGCTTTGCCCCCGATAGGGGGCGGGCGGGCGCGGGTGTACCGCTTTGCCCCCGATAGGGGGCGGGCGGGCGCGATACCTGACAAGCCGAAAAGAATAGTTGTGAGAATACCGCTTTCCGGTCGTGCATAACGGAATTGCACGACTTTCCGCGGGCGCGTTGCGCTTGCGGGTGGGAAAGTGCTTGCGTTCTGCATATGCGGTTCAATCGTGACAGGTGCACCGCGCGGAGTAGGCAAGAACGGGCTTAGCCCCCGCAAGCAAGCTACGTTTAGCGTGTCCGTGAAAACACGCACCGAAACCGCGCAAGCGGTGGCGGGGTTTGCGGTCATCCAAAACCGCGCGGACAGTACAATAGGTTTACACGCAAGGGGTTCGCCTTAAAACCCCTTGTACCATGCCGCAAGGCAAGTACATATTCACGCAAGGACTTTACATACTGGAGGTTTTATTATGACTATGGAAAACATTAAAAACGCTGTCAAGGCGTACAACGACAACCGCGACAAGGCAACCGCAACCGAAAGCGCGAAAGCGTATGCAAGCATTGAGGAATCGTGCAAGGAAATCAGCAAGCGCAACCGCAAGGCTTCTCTGGACTCTCTGGTGGCTTCTGAGAACCGCTCTGAGGTTCTTACCGCGTTCATCATGGGCTACACTTACAACCGCGTTTCCGTCAAGACGGACAAGGACACCGGCAACGCAAGCATTGCAGAAACCCCGACTGAGTTGGACTGGAAGCACGCAAGCAAGGCGTATGCGGACAAGCATGACGGTGCAAGCCTTGCTGATTCTGTCGGATTCAATGCCCTCACTGACGGCTTTTTCGATCATCTGTGCAAGGGGCACGTTCGTTTGCAGGGGCGCGGTGGCAAGTCCGCTGTCCTGATCAACAAGACGAAAGACGGCATTGTGCGCGACACCATCGCGCCGGACTTTGAAGCGAATGATGGTATCAGCGCAACCAAGGCAATGAAGATGCTGACTGAACTTTACGCGGCACTTCTGCCGGAAGATATTCGCGTAAAGCCTTGCAAGTGCGATCTGAACCGCCTGCACGACGCGGTTATCACGCCCAAGGGTGCAAAACAGCTCAAGTCCTCCAAGGATACGCTGTACAAGCAGTTCTTCATGGGCGTGCGTGTTCGCACGACTGGCAACGCATACGAGGTTTACGCAAAGTAACCACAAGGGCGGTGCAAACCGCCCATGCCCGCAACAGTCCAACCTCCACGCGGTGCGGGTGGATAACCAACCAATGGACAAAAAAACGCAAAGGAAGTGCAAGCAAATGATGGAAAACTGGGAAAGAGGCACAAGAAACATAAGTGGCGCGAAAGTTCGCACTTATGCAAGCGAACTGCCGCGGTTACGCATGAGCACACCGCGCGGCGGTTTCGTTCCATACCAATACGAAAAAGCCTACGGCGTAAAGAATGCGGTAGGAATCCGCATGGTGCAAAAGTGCACGCAGGCAAAGATTCCGGCATGGTCGCGCAAGAACGATTTTGCCGCAGTCCACGCGGCAACCGGTCGCAAACTGCCGGAGAACGTAGCCGCGGCATTGTTCGTAGCAATCGCAATGCCTACGAGCAAGCGTGCCGTCCGCAACCGCCGGCACGCAATAAACGTCCTGCGCGACTTCTGTGCAGGGGAAAACCACCGTGCAACGCAAGCGGCAGCAAAGGCGTTCAATCGCGACTACGCAACCGTAAAGATTGCAGGTGAAAACGCGGCAACGCCTGCAACCGTAGCAATTCTGGTCGACGGAATCCGCAAAGCGGGTTTCGCAATCAAACGCCCCGCAGGCAAGGTATACTTTTAATCTGAAAGTATACCAATTCAATCCGCAATGAAAGTGTACTGCACTACCAGTACGCCTAAACGTAGCCGCGCAATCACCGCAATAAATTGATTCTCATGCATTTATATGCTATAATACGCCTATACCATACATAGGCGGTGATACCATGGCTACTAAAAGCAGGTCAGATTATAATAATTCCTTTGTTCGCAATAATTATGATCGCATTTCTTTGCAAATTCCCAAAGGTTGCAAAGAAAAACTGCAATTTGAAGCGACACTAAAGGGATTCAAAAGTCTTAACGCTTTTATCGTGGATGCAATCGAAAAGCAATGCAATCTGGATTTAAGCAAAAAAACCGACCGAGAATAAACTCGGTCGGTTTTTATTAGCAATCTTTCCATTCAAAATCGTAAACAAAATTTTTGTCTAAATAATCTGGCTTGGGAAGTTCTGTGCCGAGGTGCTTTTCTACAGCTAAAAGATATTCTTTGATAGAAAAAGCTCTCCCGGTTAGGAATAAATTAGCTTGGCTCCGCAAGAAAATCTCCGCAGGGCCTTTATGCATATGCTCAGCCTGTTTGAGTTTCGCAACGCCTGTGATTGTTTTATCGTCGATTTGCTGATAAAAAATAATTTTCTGCAACCGCATGACATCACAATGCAAATCTTTAGACAATTCGACAAGATTGGGATATTTGATTGCTAATTTGAATACTTTTTCGGTGAAAGCGTCGTCGTTTTCTACTTTACAATTATCAAGAAATAATTGTAAATAATTACGACTGCTTTCACTTTCGCAAGCATTCAGTTTTTGGTACACAATAAAATCAATCACATTGTCTAAATCCTCTTTAGTATACATATTTTCACCTCACTTTCTACCGCAATCATATCATAACAACCTAATAAACACAAGCACCCAATCCGGGTGCTTTTCTTTTACCCAAACCTCGAACCATAGAAAGGAAGTTTCACCTATGAAAACAGCAATCGCAATGATTTTAGCAGCCCTCGCAACCACTTCGACCACAGCCGCACCGGTAGCAAACGCAACCGAAACGAAAATAAATCCAGTTGCCCTCGAATACGCAACCGAGTACCGCACCACCACTGCGGAAGTCACCGGCATTGCATGGTATCCCACGCACACTACGAGCAATTTCGTAACGCCCGACGGAAACGAATGGGCAGTCTGTGACGAACTTAACCCGGAAACTTCCTATCTGGTCGTATTCGACACGATGGGAACCGCAGACCTCACGGACGATGAGGTTATCGCAATGGTTCCGATTCAGAAGTAAACGCAACCGAAACCGGCCGGAAACGAAAACAAAACCGACCGGAAACGAAAACAAAACGCAAACAAACGAGAGGAGAAACTACCATGACCATTATCAACCTGACCCCGCACGCCATCAACTTCCTGCGCGAGGACAATTCCGTCCTCGTAACGGTGGAGCCGAGCGGAACAATCGCCCGCGCTTCTCAGACCCGTGAAAGGGTTTCCGAAGTAAACGGTATCGTAGTAAATCAGTGCAGCTACGGTGCTGTAACCGGTTTGCCTGACCCGCAGCCGGAAACAATTTATCTTGTGTCTGCGCTGACTGCGCAGGCATGCCGCGACCGCAACGACGTGTTTATCACGGACGATGCAGTCCGCAACGAATCCGGTCAGATCATCGGCTGTCGAGCAATCGCTCACATCTGATGATCAGCAATAAAAACGAAAGAGGGGATGCCTATGATTTCGGAGCACGGGAAAAAGCCTGTGCCCAACAATAGAAAAGGCCGAGCCTTTCAGGTCTTGCGATCTGCACCGCAGGGCGGAGAACAAGAAACCGAAAGGCAAGTAATTTGAAAATGATTCCTGCCGGAGGTTCTCGAGGGTTCATCCATAAAGCCCTCATCCACGCCGAAAGGCGGTGATAATCTGGTTGTCACAAAAGAAAACACCGACAAGCGTAAGCCTGTCGGTGCTGTCATCAACCGCACTTGATTGCCAGTACGATCAGCGCAAAGCAAAGCACGAAGATGTTCTGCTCCACAGTGACCCCTCCATTTCATTATAAAAATCTGCGGCTATGTAAGGTGAAACCGCACACATACTTTCAGTATGTAAAGATTTATATCACTGGCCGGAGCGGATCAAAGTTGGTGACAACCAGATTATATCACAAAATGTAACCATTCGCAATAAATCGAAAGGGGTAATACATATGACAGCTATCGCAACCAATCCCCGCAGCTGGTGCGGCGTATTCCTGACCGCAGCGGAATGGAACAAACTCCGTCCGCGAGTAAAAGAAATGGATGTCCGCTACAACGTAAGCGGCATCCGCGAGCCGGATTTTACCGGCGTGTATTTCGAAGCGTATGTTTCCGAAACGGAAGCAAACGCAATCGAAAACGAATTGGAAACACTCTGAAACCGGAGCAAAACGCACCCGAAAAGGAGGCAAAACGAAATGAAAATCGAAACCTTTCTGGACAGCTACGGTGTCCGCAACATGTGCATTGCCCATGATTACTGCACCTGTATGGATAACGAGCAGTACAGCAAAATGCTCAACTGGGTGAACGAAACCACCTTCGGAGCAAACGAAATCGAAACGCTCGCAAGATGGATTGCAAACGGTAGCGATTTCACCGACATGGAAACCGAAGACCCTGTCGCAAGCGTAGCTTATTCTATCATGAATGAGGCCATCACATGGATTCCGATCATGAATGTTCCGGAATAAATCTATTCCGTCAGATCACACCGTGGACGCAAGGATAAAAAAAGACCGCCTGCGTAAACAGGCGGTCGCAAATCAGCGGCAGAAAATCGCAAGGATAAATCCTGCCACGGTCAGACACTGGGTTAACAGTGCCATGAAGCAAATTATAGACTTGCTCAGACCAATCACTCCGTTTCTTTAAGTATTCGGCTTGACGATTTATCGCAAGCCTATGTACAAGATCATTATGTCAATGCCTTGCGTCCACGGTGTGATCTGACGGAAACATTATATCATAACAAACGGAATAAATCAAATGCCCACCGCACCCGCAAAAGGGTGCATTTTTTATACCCAAAAACAGAAATCGGAGGACAAAATAATTATGAAACACTACTTTAGCAGCTTGTTTTTTACCGTAATCGCTATCGTTGCAACTATCGCAACGATTGCAACCGGTGAAAATAATTTCCTCTGCACGGTTGTATTCGGAACGTTCGCCGTAGGGGACGCATGGAATACGACCAAAACGCTCTGGAAGCGTTATAAAGCGGAGACAAGTTACCGCGGCAAACACAGCCGCGCAGCCTGAAAGGAGAGTACATAATGAACAATGACAACAGCACGAAAAGAATCCTCGATGTTTTGGGTCACGCAATCGAGCTTGCCCAGAACGAACTCGATCAGCAACCGGAGCAGGAAATTAAACAGCCTGCAAGTCTGCAGCGCTCTGAAACCACGCTTCAGCCAGTCCCTGAAACGGGGACAAAAAATAATCCGCTTCTGATCAAGAACGAAATTAAAACGTTCTACCATCCGGAGTTCGGAGAAATTGAAGCCACAAAGATTGGAGGCAAACCGTATTTCAAAGCGCTTTCGATTCTTTCCGCACTAGGTTATAAAAATCCCGCAAGCGTTGCGGAATTATGCCCATTCAAGAAAGTAATCCGCGCTCCAAAGTCGAATGGATCGGTTGATTCTGTGACTTATTTGTCACAGTACGACGTCCACTCGCTTATAAATCGCCGCAAAATCGAGCTGCTTTTCGAGTTTGAGCGATGGATTGACGAGGAAATCGTTCCGACACTTTGCGGCAAGCCATTGCAAAAGAAAATCTATCCGCCGATGAAGCAATTCAAGCATGACGAATACGGAACCGTTCTTGCAACTCTGGTTGACGGTGAAGTGTATTACAGAACAATCGACATCTGTAAGATTTGCGGATATAACCGCACTGCGGTTGCAAACATATCCGATAAGTATTACTTTGCAGGGCCTCGTGATATCTGCGGATCTAATTCAACTTTCATCAAAGCGGAGACAGTTTACTCGGTGTTCCGGCGTAAAAAGCTGGATAAAATTCCGGTCACAAAAAAGATGCTCGACTGGGTAATCTACGATATTTCGGAACAAATGAAAGCGGAATTCACCGGCAGCGATTCCACAATCGCTTAACTGGAAATAATTACAACGTCCCAAAACGGGGCGATTTGTATAGTAAATAATGTAGAGGTTCTCGCGGGTTCATCCACAAAGCCCGCAGCCAACATAAATTAAGAAAGCGAGGCAATACATAATGAAATATGAACTCACGCAGGAACAGTGCCATACGTTCTCCATGAACGCACTGTTCGACAACTTCGCAAAGGTAATGGGGTACAAAGACGTGTCCGCACTGAGATACGATTGCACTCGCATTCTGGTATCCAAAGCAGTCCAGAATGAATTCATTGCAGCCGCGAAGGAAACCGGCGCTCCCGATTACGGAATCGGAATGTCGTGGTGCTTTGGCGGCCCCAAAGCAACCATCGAAGACACTGAGCGGTTCATCATCGAACCGCAGGAAGGATTCATCATCGAGAAGGAGGAAACAGCAGTATGAAAACATTAGTATTCGAGGGTGCCGGCTGGTCTGGTGCCGAGCGCAGCAAGGAAACAATCGGCAACTGCCGCATTCGCACTGCATTTCATCTGGTAGACGGTCGCGCAGTATATCTTGAGATGTCTTGTTGTGACACCAAAACAAACGGTATCTATGACGGGTTTATCACTGATTGCTTTTACATCACCGGAGATCCGGACGATTGCAACAAGAATCGCGTTAAGTACCTCGGTAATCGGATTATTCCGTACACCGAAGAAAGCATTCTTGCATTTGCAAACGGTCTTAACGGTGACTTTGATGCAATCGTTGTCGCTCCTGATCTGGGCGGCTATCGCGTTTTCTCCGAACTCGGCTATTTCAATTACGGCGATGAGTTCGAGTATGACGAGGAGCTGATTACGAAGCGTGATGTAATCCGCGATACGCTGTACACGGAAGAAAAGAAGTGGGATGAATTTCCGCTCTGTATCCTCTATGTAGATGAGGCAGACAAAAACGTCCTGCATTACACTCGCCAGCGAGGAGAAAATCGCGGCAAATTTCTCATCAACGTGAACGATGAGAACTGGCGCGACAATATGCGAATCGTTCCTAAGCCAGACAACATCACGTTGGCTGACGTAATCCGTTGGGCAGCTCGCAATGATCCTAATGGTGAGTGGGACGAAGCACTCACCATTGCAGAGGGTGGTCACACCCGAGAGAGATCACATCTTGCACAGGATATGTGCAACACTCTCCGCCAGTGGAAAATCGACGGTGAAAGCACAACCGTGCTTATGGAGCAAATGATTCAGCGCTGCACCGAAGATTCTCGACGTTGGTAACCACAAAATCTACATTTGAGGTGTTACATATGACGAAAAAAGAACAGAAGTTGTTCGAACGTGTTTTGTCCATGAACAATGGTGATGTTGATAAAATTGACGGTGTTTATCGTTTCAATAACTTCTATTACGCAACTAATGGTGTGATGGCTGTTCGCACACTCGATGTACCTAAGTCTCCGATGGTTCCGGATGAAGTACAGACTTCTGATGAAAGTCTGTATAAAAGAGTCGAAGAAATCTTCGAAGACAGTATCATTCACGGCAAACCAATCGAGCTTCCTACTAAGAAAGAGTTGGTTGAAGTTCGCAAAAATCTCGCGGTAAAAGACAAATGCAAGCCTTACATTATGGACTGTGGCGAAATGATTTTCGCACTGAATAACTGTTATTTGAACTGGTTTCTGGATGTATTCGAGGGCGGAAAGTATCTTGGTTATTCTCCGGTGAAGCCGTTTTACTTCATTAACAAAGGAAAAACGATTGACGCTATTCTGTTCCCGGTCAGAGTTGGCCCCGTCCTGGAAGCAAAGTATCTCGCACACAATCGAAAGGAGCACATCTTATAAAACCGTCATTTAAGAGGTGATAATATGACCGAAAAGTTCAGGGATATGGATATTTTCTGTAAAGACAATCGCAAGATGCTTCTGTTCAACCAGTTTGATCTTGGAGCACAGTATGAAATCTTTACAAAACACGATGATGTATGGCGCTACAATATTGCTTTTGCAACTTTCGGAGAAGCGAAAGCATATTACGACAGAATCCACGACGGAAACTGACAAAAGTCCTTGTTAATGGACCTTGACAATGATATAATGCAAGCAAAAGGAGGAAAGAACATGGATCACTATGAATTCCACAGCAAATTTACCGACAAATACGGGCGCGGTCTGATGACCGCAATCGCTCAAATGGATTTGAGCAATGAATACATCAAGATTTACGGTGGATGTGCTGACGAAGTCGGCACTCCGACCAACGAAATCGACCGGGCGTTTGGTCGTGGCGAAAGCAAGACTCTCGAAAACTGTCTCGAAGACTGTTATGTGCAGACATTCCAGTTGGTCGAGACTGAGTTCTTTACCAGATTGACCCGCGAATCAGCCGTTGCTGTCTGCAATACGTTGTTCATCGCAGACAGCAAAATCGAAATCTGCGAAGGTGAACCTGATCTTCTCCTCAATGCGGAGAATTTCGCTTATGAATGGAATCGTTTCCATCCAGAGGAAAAGAAAATCACCAAGAATATGGATTACATCGTATAATCAAATATCAGCACAGTAAGAGCTTGCAATAACCTGCAAGCTCTTCTTTTTTTACCAAATTGCCGAACAAACGTTCGTTGAGCTACACTTTAGCAGGAGGCACCTCGATGAAATATTACAGAGTCAGAAGTGAACGCTCTGATTGGTTTAATAATTACCATACCAGAGCAGGGGAACTGTTTACAGAGAAAGAACGCAACACTAAAGTGAGATATATTGCAGATTACTGGTTCGAAACCGTGAACGTTTCGCGAAGAAAAACGCGAATCACGGACGGCAGAAGATTTGAAATCACAGAATAAAGGAGCGAATACCTATGAAAAAGAAAGTAATCTGGAGCAATTACAATCTCGATTATGAAGATTGGAAGGATTTCTTCGATGATGAGTATCTCGATCTGGATGAAGATAAGCGCATCGACCTGATGTATGAATTAAATAACGAATATCTGGACGATGAGCGCATGAACCTTGACATTCCTGTTTCCGAGGAAATCATCGTGCTCGGTGACCTTGGCCTCTGGGACGGTCGTAAGTCCGGTTACAAAGAAATCCACGGACATTCGATTAAAGATTGCCTGTATACAGATACCGACTACGCAACGTGGTATCTCGATGGCCGCGGCGATCTGTGCTGCGAAGCCATTCACCATGACGGAACCAACCATTACCTGTATCGAGTGTTCAAGCCGGACGTAAGCGACACTCGAAAGGAAAACTTTCTGGAAAAGGTTCTTCGCGGAACCGTAACCAGAGCAGATATAACCCGCATTACACGGCGTCTCGGTGACAAAATCGCCGAAGTGTACGGCTGGAAGATTTGAAAGGAGAATTACTCATGAAAACAGAATTTGACGTAAGTTTCGAGAAAAACGGAGTTTGTCAGGCAAGAATTGTTGTTGCCAAGAATAAGGATTTCGCCGAGCGTTGGTTCCGTATGATCGAACCAGAGGCGGTCGTACTCGGAATTAGTGAGAACTATGAGTACAAACCCGGGGAGCCGGTTGAAGAAGTCCCCTACGAGTGGAACGGTATCGTGTTCGATGATGTTTTCGATGATGAATACAGCAGCGAACGAATCCTGTACTTTGATGTTCCGCTGGAATACCTTGGCAAGGATTACTTCGACGAGGAAGACAGTTCGAAAGCGGTCAGCGCTACGGTCGCAATCTTTATAAATAGTTATTGCCCCACTTATGAGGAAGCCGACTTTGAAGTCTCTCCGACCGACGCAGAAGGCCATGATTTCGATTGGCTCGCATTTGAAATGTCGAGAGAGGAGTTCAAACAGTTCATGCGTATCGCAGATGAACCGTTTACTCACCCAGTAAATGTCGGCTTCTCCACTTCCGACACTGAACACGACGAAACCCAATTCGACTTAGAAGACCCAAGCGATACGGTCGAACTGGTAAATCTCATCGTGCATTTTTTCGCAGAAAACCACTTCGACAATCCGGTCGTAACCTACATTGAGGAGGCATAACAAATGGACATCGAACTGAGCATCCCGCGCTGGAACATTGAAGAGATGTGCGGCTACAAGCCGTTCACCACCTTCTGGGATGATTTCAGCATCGCCGACAATTTTGGTATCGACGCGGTTTGTGATACATATAACCGCGCTTTCCAGGAATGGAAAACCGATTATAAGTACCTGACCGAGCTGGTCATGGTGCTCAACTGGAAGATCTGGCAGCACTACGAACACAATGAGCCGCTCGCCAGACTGTATAACACCCTCTGGGAGCGTGCCGCTCAGTATGCACAGGAAAACCTCAAGGGTGACGAACTGACCTATTACTTCGTCACAACAGACTAACACAAAATGTGAATTTGAAAGGAGAAAATCATGGGATATTGTGCAGATGGCAGCGGTTTCGCAACTCTTAAAAGAGATGCGGATATTGCAGAATTAAAGGACAAGCTGGATGCGCTCGATGTCCGGTTTGATTGGAGCATCGACAAAGACAGTGTAGATTTCTACGAAAGCGATAAGTACCATGAAGACGCAACCATTGAGTTTCTTGACACCTTAGCACCGTATGTTGCAGAGGGTGAAGCAAATTATACCGGCGAAGATGGTTGTGCTTGGCGATTCCGTTTCGACCCAGATGAGCAGGAATGGGTTGAAGAATCCGCCATGATCGACTACAACTTCGAGTCTTATACAGACGAGCAGATGATCGAAGAATTGGACAGGCGCGGCTACATCGTACAGAAAAAGCCGCAGAGCAACTAAGAAAAGGAGAGTATATCATGGGAAATCGAGCAATCATCAAAGGCGTCGGTACTAACATCGGCGTATATGTTCACTGGAACGGCGGGTACGATTCGGTACTCGCCTTTACTCAGTATTGCAAGCTGAAGGGTTACCGCAGCCTCGAGAGTGCTCCTGCATACGGCACGGCACGACTCGCACAGACAATCGGCAATTATTTCGGCGGCGGCTTGTCGGTCGGTATTGAAAACATGAGCGGCACGACCGTTATGACGCCCGAACTTGTAAGAGAGTTTTATCTTGATAATGGCGTTTACGAAATTAAGGATTGGAAAATCGTGAAGCATTGGAATCCCGATGTGATCAAGCCAGAGGATGAATGTCACGAGGGCTACGACCTCACCGAAATGCTCTGCGCAATTGATGAGTGCCAGCCGAAACAGGAGCAGCTCGGCACGGAATTCATCACGGCTGATCTGGTAGACCCGAAAACGCTGTACCTCTACGATGAGGTTTTCATTCAGGACTTCACCGAAAAGGTTGAAAAGCATACCGTTATCGGCTTTGCTCCGGAGAACACAATGATGAACGGCCATGACGTAAGCAACCTGCCATTCGTAGATAAATGGGGCGCTCCCGACTACGAAAACAATATAAACAATTACCTGACGGACAAACTCGTCAGAAAAGCAAAGAAAGGGGAATAAATATGGGATTGGATATGTACTTAATGAAAGCTCCTCGACTGGACAGCGTAACAATTCAACAGGTATGTGCTACTGAAGAATGGTTCGGCTACTGTAAACGGCCGAACGAATATAGGACTTCTTCTTTTGAAGAATGGTGCGGCGCAAGCCAAGATGATCTTCCTTCGAAAAAAGTCATGGAATTGCTTCGTCCGTACTATGTCGAACGGTTTGCAAGTTGGGATACAAACCATGTATATCCGCATAGTGACATTATCCAGAATGTTGGCTACTGGCGAAAAGCAAACCAGATTCACAGATGGTTTGTCGACAATGTTCAGGATGGCGATGATGACTGCGATTACCACGAGGAATGCACGAAAGGCATCATCGAAGAGCTGTTGAACACCTGCAAACGAGTGCTCAATTCATCAAATCCTGTTTCAGAAGCGAAAAGATGGCTGCCGGTTCAGGAAGGATTTTTCTTCGGAAGTTACGAGTATGACGAGAGTTACTTCGATGACCTCCGGCACACTGTCGAAGTCCTCGAAAATGTTCTCACAACCACGGATTTTGACAACGAGATGCTTTACTATGTGAGCAGTTGGTAAGAAAGAGGTGTTAAAAATGACTGAATACCGCCACGAAGCAGTTGAGGTTTGTCCTCACTGCATGGGAGAAAACACGGTGCCCGACTGGTCGCCGGAAGACGGCTGGCGCACAACCTGCAAGCATTGCGGTGAACGAATTCTCTTGTGTGATGAATGCATCCACAGCGAAGATAATCCGAGAGCGTTTTGCGACTGGGGTAATGGACGCTGCTTCCGTGATATGGGAAACGACCCGATGCCGGAATGGTTTGAAATCATTCGTAGGGGAGTGGGCGGCAACCGGAATGCGGCTTATTGGTCAGACATCGAAGGGGAAATCCTTTGTGCAACCGAAATGTTTGCTGACCTTATGGCAGACCGGATTGAAGAACTGTACAGAAAACAAGGTGAAGATGTGATGCTCTCTACCGGCTACTATGACCCGGAAGAAGATAAACGTAACGGAGAAGAAGATGAGTATACCGGTTATTGGTATGTTGACATCATCTAATACGTGTTTCATTGGATTGAGAAAGGAAGTAAAAATTTATGGCATTAAAAATTAAAATTGATAATAGCACATACGAATGTCCTGCTTGTGGATATAGATGGTCAAAAAACATGGGAATGGCTGATTTGGCTTTTGATGAAGATGAGCGATGTCCTTGTTGCCCCGATTGTGGGGAACTAATTGAAGACGGAGATGAGTATTGATATTTTATAGGAAAGATTAGAGGTAACGACATGAAAAAATATTACACCGACTGGTGGTATGTCCAGTTTGTATAAAAATAGAAGGAGGTAAAACCTATGTTGAAAACCAACCGTGAGCCCAATCTGACCATGGTCAACAAGTGGCTGGCTTGCCTGTATGATGAAGAAATCAAGGATGTTGAGGACGATATCCAGAACGAGGAGAACTGGGCAATCGCAAGCACCACAGATTGGGAACGAGATATGTACCTCCAGAACGTAGCCGACGAACAGGCGTATCTCGAAAAGCTGAAGGAACTCCGCAACGAAACGAGTATTTGAGGTGAAGATACATGACGTTAGATGAATATTTCGAAAAATACTACGGAGGTTTCGAATGCGAGTGTGAGTGGTATGTAGATCCAGCGCCAAAATCGTGGAAATTCTATGTCCCGAGCCTCCACGTTGACATTGTATTATCTGAAAACGATGGAGAGGTAACCGAATTGAGGTTTTCGAAGCTCCCCAGTGACAGAGCTTTTAGGGATGTAGTTGTGGAAGAACTCTGGGACAATCTTGCTGATGTCCCCATCGCCCCAGAGACAGAAGAACTTGACGAACCTTACTACATCTGGCCCAAAGGAACCGACAAGGAAGATATCTGGCATTGGTTCGATGAGCATCACAGCAAGGGCGTTGCATATCTTCTTGGATTTGCAGACTAAATGGTTGAAAGGATGAAACATTATGACCTTGATGGAAAAGCTCGAAGCCGCAGGTTATCCGCGAGAGGAAATGTACCATCATGAATCTGATCTCTATGTGTTCCTCACTCCGCTGACCAAGCGAGTGATTGACGAATGGTTCAAAGAAGAGGGCCTCACACGAAACCTGTTCGTCAGCACATTCAGAGATCAGATTACTGGTGAGTCGATGTATGATGTTGCTTTTCAGTACACGCCAGCGTTTGATCAAAGAATTTGATATTCAAGGAGAGGTACATAGTAATGTATTTCAAAACAGTCTGGGGATTCAGCGGAACTGATGAGCAGAAGGAGATGCAAAAGAAGCAGCTCCGCGACGTGCTGACAAAGTTGGGCGCTGATGTAACGATGGACGATGTTGATCTCGACGGCGAAAAGGCGTTCGTAATCACCATCGAATCGTAATGAATAATGGAGGCAGAAATATGAGATATTTCGAGTTAGGGCTGGGGAACAGCGTTGAAGAAGACTGGGAAACATTTGATTATTCAATGTGCATCAAAGGGAACAGAGAACCCTTGAATTTTGCAGAAGCAAATGAGTTTATTAAAAACGATTTGCAGAAACTTGGATACAAAACGGTAGTCAGTATAACAGAAATCCCGGAAGCGGAGGCGAAAGCATTTTTTGATTGGGAAGCTATTACCAAAGCTCCGGTGTTTGAGTGATAAAAAAACAAGAGTTTCTTTGGAAGAATGGAGGAAATACAATGAAGCGTGATTTAGTAGATGAATTATATAAAACGGCGTATAAACGATATAGAGAAAAATATCCAAACAAAAATTTTGCATCTATACCAAATTTTTTAGATTCACTTTGGTATAGCATTGAAGGTGAACTTAATAGAAATGGATATAATGCTGCAAAGAAATATGTCGAAGAAGCAGAGTTAATTGTATTAAAGTAGGTGAAAAAATATGTCTGCGTTAGATTGGATGGTCATCAATGAATGTGACGATGAAGAAAAACCTACACAGTGGGCAGCTGAAATTTATCATCCTGAATACGGCAAATGGTGTTGGATCAGCGACACTGGTGATCACTTTATCGTAGAAGTGGAGGACTGCGGAGGCTTTTTAGAACTGGCTAAATGCAAATCGCTGACCAGCGCCAAACGTTGGGTGACAATAAATTTGATGAAACGATGAACAGAGAGGAGAAAACACCATGGATGGAGCTTTCCAGAACAAATGCTTTGGCCTACCCGATGATTTCGACTGCGATAGCTGTCATTGCAACGTTGGTTTTCAAACCGGTTGGGGCGGTGTTGTAGGTCCTTGTGGACAGCAGAACTGCTGGTACTCCTGCACAGTTTGTATGTATAACAACAGAGGTGAATGCTATGCAGAAGATATAGCTGAAGACGACGATGAATAAATACGATTGGGAGGCGACTCTACATGATCAAAAACAGATACTGCAAGCGATGCGGTCATAAAGTCAAGCGAGAAACCACGAAGGGATTACGGAAAGAATATCCGTATTATTGCCCTTATTGCGACGAGAACATGTACAGGTTTGAGACTGAGAAACATCGTTCTGAGAAGACGAAAGGGAGATTGTATTAAACAAAAGATATATGGAAAGAAACAAATAAAGGAGAAAAAAGATATGAAGAATGAGCTTTGGCAGTATATTTTGGATAATTTTACAATTGATAATGATGGAAGAAAGATAATTTGCAATATCCTTGACTGGATTTGGCTTCAGTCGATGGATAAAGAAGATACAGTTAATACATTGCTGATCCTTTTAGATGGAATTGGTATCGAAAAGGAAGAGATTGAGAAATTTGTTAACCGGGATTAAGCAACAAAGTACATAATGAAATCAAATTTTGGCATGAAATAAGGATTTATTGGTAAGAACGGAGGAAGATAAAATGATCAATGAATTCAAAAAATATGATAAAGAACATACAAGATTGGTTACAATCAGTGTTTCAGATTTTAATGAGCTTATAAAAGAAACAAATATCTCTATTGAGACAAAAAGAGATTACGATTTAAGATCTCTTGAATCTATCAATGATATGAATAAAAAAATTGGCGAGCCAGAGATAAACTTAAATGAGTATAGAAATATGTATTATGGAGTTAGTATATCAATCGTGAATAACCGAAACGATAATATCCCAGCTACTATAACAATTGCTAAGTTCTTAGATTTAAGGCATATTGACATACGGTGGAATGCATTTGATGGAAATAAAGTAGATTTAGAATATAAAATCTAACAAATCGATGATTTAGGAGGTAATTATGAATTACATTGCATTACAAAAAGCTCAGGAAGAGCTCAATCTCACGCCGGCAGAAAAGGAACGCTACGACACTCTGACTGCAATGCACCATCTCGTAATGTGCATGAACGATGAAACTGCATATATGACGTGGATTTGGTCAGTTCCAGATGAAGCAAGCGCGTATGACCTTGCAGATATTGCTAAGGAAAAGGACGAGTTTGACGGTGTCGTAAGACTTTTCAAAAAGCTCTGGAAAAAATACGCTGCAAGTGATTCCGGTTTATGTATCGGAAGAACGACCTATTAAAATTGAATCCGTATAAAATAATGACACAAGCAGGAGCCAGCAGCTCCTGCTTTTTTATATCCAAACAGGAGGTATACATCATGAATAACAACATCAAGGAAAAAATTGCAAAGCTCCTCGCTCTTGCCGAGTCTCCGAACGAAAACGAAGCGAAAGCCGCGCTTCTCAAGGCTCGTGCTCTCATGGTTCAGCACAAGCTCCGCCCGGAGGAGTGTACCGGCAAAAAAGAGAAGGTTGTGACCAAGGTTCTTGCCGATATCAAGTGCACGACGATGACCGACTTCTGGATTTACAAGCTGAGCGACGTGATTGCCAAGCATTATTGCTGCAAGAATTACTGCCGCAAGCCGCCGCGTAGCAAGGCACTCACGATTATTTTGATGGGTCTTGAAAGCGATATTGAAATCGCCGAGCGCATCCTCCGCTACGCAATCGACTGCGTCAAGAGGGAACAGCGCACCATTCATCACACGAGAAAGTGGCAGGGTTACAGTGCAACCGATATCCGCCTTGCCTGCAACGCTTACGGCGACGGTTTCGTTGCCGGTCTCGATCAGGAATACCAGAAGCAGGACGCCGAGCATCAGGAATGGGGACTGGTCATGATGACGCCGAAGGACGTGCAGGATGCCTACGGTAATCTCAGCATCAAAACGAGCACGTCTCATGCAAGAACCGCCGGTGCCTGGGCAAATAAGTACCGCGATCAGGGTGTAGAGCACGGACGTTCTTTCAAACCTGACCAGCGCCTGCATAATACCGCAATCGCAAGATAAGGAGGAATCGTTATGATTGTATTCGCAGTATCTCAGCTCCGCAGTTATTACGACTGCGAAGAACGATATTTTGGCACCGAAGGT
>ERZ827104.333-NODE-333-length-54054-cov-6.628067_pt1 | contig 54054 bp, 60 predicted proteins | sample MGYA00519781_ERZ827104 | MGnify/ENA primary metagenome ERZ827104 (study PRJEB31778, sample SAMEA3449257) | human gut metagenome | biome: human gut; feature: human-associated habitat; material: faeces | place: United Kingdom | collected 2010/2012 ...
GAGCTTCTGCGCCAGCAGTTCGCTGTCCATATCCCGGCAGCGGACGGACAGCACCGCCGTCTGACACGCCGGGTCCGGTGCCGCAAACACCTCCAGCCGTTCCTCCGTGCAAAGCTGCACCGTCAGGCGCTGCGCGAGCCGGTGCTCCCGCTGCGCAATATTCCCGACGCCCTGCGCCGACAGATAACGGATCCCCGCGAGCAGCCCCGCGATGCCGGGGACGTTGTGCGTACCGGCTTCGAGCCGGTCGGGCAGTTCCTCCGGCATGGCCTGCAGCACGCTCTGTGAGCCCGTTCCGCCGCACAGCAGCGGCTCCGGCTGCGCAAAGCACAGCAAGATCCCCGTGCCCTGCGGGCCGAGCAGCCCCTTGTGCCCCGGCATGGCCACGAACGCCGCGCCGAGTGCCGACGCATTGAGCGGCACGCACCCGGCCGCCTGCGAGGCGTCCACGATCAGTGGGACGCCGGCAGCGGCGCAAAGTTCCGCGATCTCGCGCACCGGCAGCAGATAGCCAAACACGTTGGACACCATCGTACACACGGCCGCCTTCGCGCCCGGCAGCGCGCGCCGGAACGCATCGACCGCGGCGTCCGGATCAAAGAGCGGGCTTTCCGCCACACGCACCTGCGCGCCCAGCGCATAGAGCGGGCGCGTGACGGAGTTGTGCTCGTAGCCCGAGATCACGACCGGGTCGCCGGGCGATACGAGCGAATGAATGGCAATGTTCAATGCGTGCGTTGCGTTCATGGTGAACACAACGCGCTCCGGCTCCGAAACATGAAACAGTTCCGCCGCCGCTTCCCGACAGGCAAACACCGTGTCGGCCGCGCGCATAGCGGCGCTGTGGCCGCCGCGGCCGGGGCTCGCCATCGTGCGCATGGCCATGGCCGTCGCGCGCGCCACAGACGGCGGCTTGAGCAGGCTCGTGCCCGCTGAATCCAGATAAATCATTCCGTCACCTCCTGGTAAGTGCCATCTTCCAGCAGGCGATACACCTTCCCCCGCCGGATCGCTGCGCGGTCCAGGAGCGCCAGCGCACGAACCAGACGGGATTCATAAAGTTTGACGCAATAAGTGCATCCGGTTTTTGAAACGCTTTGCGGCGCTTTGAGCACGGTGGCGGTAATGCCCGCGCGCTCGAGCACCTGCGATGACCGCTGTGCATAGGTCAGCGACCTGCACATGATCAGACAGTAGCGCTGCATCATGAGCTCCCTCCCACATGGTTATGCCTCATTCTATGCGGGAGCGGTGCGGGCGTTTACGAAATCCGTTCGATCAGCACGACCGCATGCGCGGCAATGCCTTCGCGCGCGCCGGTGAAGCCGAGTCCCTCCTCGGTCGTCGCCTTGACGCTGACGCGCTCAACGTCCACATCCATGCACTGCGCCAGATTGCGGCGCATCTGCGCGATGTGCGGCGCGAGCTTCGGTGCCTGCGCAAGCACGGTGCAGTCAAGATTGCCGACCGTATACCCGGCCGCGTGCAGCCGCGCCGTCACGGCGCGCAGCAGCGCCAGACTGTCGGCACCGGCGTAGGCCGGGTCATTGTCCGGGAAAAGGTGGCCAATATCCCCCATGGCCGCCGCGCCGAGCAGCGCGTCCATGACGGCGTGCGTGAGCACATCGGCATCCGAATGGCCGAGCAGACCGGTTTCGTGCGGGATGTCCACGCCGCCGAGAATGAGCCTGCGCCCGGGAACAAGGCGGTGGACATCATATCCATGACCAATGCGCATCATTGCTGACCGCGCCTCCTCAAAATGGATTCTGCCAGCTCGATATCGATCGGTGTGGTGATCTTGAGGTTTTCATCCGAGCCCTGCGTTACGACCGGCTTCACGCGAAGCTGCTCGACCGCCGAGCAATCGTCCGTGATGGCCAGGTGCCTGCGCATGGCGTTCGTGAGCGCGGCCTTGATGAGGTCTGCCTGGAACACCTGCGGCGTCTGGATCGCCGTGAGTGCGGCGCGCTCGGGCGTGCCGGTAACGACGCCGCCGGCCGTGATCTTGACCGTGTCGCGCACCGGGATACCGGGCGCGGCAGCGCGGCTCTTTTTCGCGGCCTGAATGGTCTCGGTAATGATGGCATCCGTCACGAGCGGGCGCGCCGCGTCATGGATGCCGATGAGCGTGGCCCGATTGCTTGCCGCCAGCACACCGGCCAGCGACGACTCGGCGCGCGTCATGCCGCCGACGACGACCTTGGTCATCTTCGTCAGCCCATACCGGTCGCGCAGCGCCGCGATCTCCTCGAGGCGGGATGTGCGCGTGACGACGATGAGCTCGTCCACGGCGGCGCAATCCTGCATCGCATGCAGCGAGCGCACAAGCACGGGCACACCGCCGAGGTCCATCATGAGTTTATCGCGGCCCATCCGCTTGGAAGAACCGGCCGCCAGAACGACCATCGTGCAAAACGGCTTGCCGACGAGCTTCGCCTTGATCTTTCCGTAAAGTGCCATGGGATCGCTCCTTTCTGGAATATCGTGCAATGATCCAAAATGCCTGTTTTCATTATAATCAGAAATCCATTTCCGCGCAAGGTGCAGGCAGCAAAAAACACCTCTGCACGATCGTGCAGAGGTGTTTTCGGAATGCGGAATTATTCGTCGACTTCGTCGTCGTCGATCTCGGGGATGTTGCCGGTGGCCTCGCCGGTGGCGGACACTTCGTAGACCAGCGCGTCAGCTTCCGGAGCCTGCGGCTTCTTGGCCGGGCGCTCACGCACCGGCGCCGGCTCGGGAGCGGTCAGGGCGCGGATGGACAGGGAGATCTTGTGCTTCTCCTCGTCGATCGCAGTGATCTTCGCATCGACGATATCGCCGACGGTCAGCACCTCATCGGGTTTGCCGATGCGGCGGTTGGCGATCTGGGAGATGTGGATCAGGCCGTCAACACCGGGCAGTACCTCGGCGAACGCGCCGAAGGGCATGAGCTTAACGATGGTGACCTTCGCCACATCGCCGACCCGGAAGGTGGACAGGAACTTGTTCCAGGGGTTGCCGTTGGGATCCTTGTAGCCAAGGGAGATCTTGTGGTTCTCCAGATCGAAGCTGATGACGTAGACATCGACCTCGTCGCCGACGGACAGCACGTCAGACGGCTGCTTGATGCGGCTCCAGCTCAGCTCGGAGACGTGCACCATGCCGTCAATGCCGCCAATATCGACGAACGCGCCGTAGGACGTCAGGGACTTGACGACACCGTGATAGTGCTTGCCGACCTCGATCTCGCTCCAGATCTTCTCGGCGCGCTCGCGGCGCTCCTTCTGGGCGACGGCACGGATGGAACCGACAACGCGCTTGCGGCCGCGGTTGACCTCGGTGATCTTCAGGCGCACGGTCTGGCCGACGAGCTCGGACATGGCAGCATCCTTCGGCAGGCCGGACTGGGAAGCGGGCACGAACACGCGGATGCCCTTGACGGACACGACGATGCCGCCCTTGTTGTCTTCGGTGACTTTGCCTTCGACGATCTCGCCGCTCTCCTGCGCCTCTTCGATGGCGGCCCAGTTCTTCACGGCGTCGAGACGCTTCTTGGAGAGCATCGCGGTGCCTTCGACATCGTTGACGCGCACAACGCTCGCCTCGATGGTGTCGCCGACGTGCAGGATGTCTTCGACCTTGATGCCGTCGTCGGTGAACTCGCTAGTCGGGATGAAGCCGGAATATTTGGTGCCGATATCGACACTGATCTCGGTGCCAGAAATGGCCACGACCGTACCGGTTACCTTTTCTCCATTATATATAGGCTTGAGAGATGCCTCCAGCATTTCATCAAAATTTTCAGTCTCCATGGGATTTTCTTGAGTCAGGATCTCGTCGCTCATCTTTTGTTTTACCTCCTTAATGATCCATGCAGGCACGGAGGCCCCGGCTGTCAGGCCGACCGCATCCGCATGTACGAACGCGCTTGTATCAAGCTGCGCTGCGTTTTCAATAAATTGCACGTTTGCACACGCACTGCGGCAGATCTCGTAGAGATGGCGGCTGTTGGCGCTGTGGCTGCCGCCGACAACGACCATTGCGTCGCAGTCGCGGGCCATCTGCGCGGCCTCTGCCTGACGTGTAAACGTAGCACCACATATTGTATCAAACAATTTTGCGTTTGTACACTGTTTTTTTATGATTTTCTGACATTCCAGCAGTTTCTCTTGCGTTTGGGTCGTCTGGATGACGACAGTCAGCGGTTTTGCACAGTCGATCGTCCCGTCGGCGATGCGCGCGGCAAGCTCCTGCGCGTCATTGACCACGATCGGATCCTCGCACCAGCCGCAGATCGCGCGCACCTCGGGGTGATCGCTCGCGCCGATGATGACCGGCTGGCGGCCTTCCCGCGATGCCTCGGCCACGATCTCATGGATGCGCTTGACCTTCGGGCACGTCGCGTCATACACCGTTGCGCCCGTACGCTGCACCGCCTCAAACTCCGCGCGGCTGACACCGTGCGAGCGGATGATGACGGATGCATCCTGCGGGATCCGCTCCGGCTCGTCCACGACCGTGAGTCCCTCGGACTGCAGATGCCGCACCACATCGTCATTGTGGATGAGCTCGCCGAGGCTGTAACAATTCCGCTCGGCAGCGAGCATTTCCTCAGCCATTTTCACCGACCGGCTGACGCCGAAGCAGAAGCCGGCCGTCTTGGCCACGATGAGCAGCTTCACGTCTCTGCCTCCAGTCCGAAGCGCGTGCGGATAGCCGCACACACGGCGTCAATGCTCTGCGCGAGCGTGAGGTCGCTCGTGTCGATGTGCACGGCATCCGGCGCTGCCTTGAGCGGCGCGATCGCGCGGTGCGAATCGTCATAGTCGCGCTGCTCCAGCTCGCGCAGCACATCGGCATATGCCTCCTGGATGCCCTTTTCCTGCAACTGCCGCCAGCGGCGCTGCGCGCGGCACTCCGCCGAAGCGGACAGGAAGATCTTCAGCCCGGCATCCGGCAGCACAACGGTGCCGATATCGCGCCCGTCCATGACGGCATTGTGCGTGCGGGCGAGGCTGCGCTGCATATCCAGCAGGAACGCACGCACGACCGGCAGCGCCGACACGCGCGAGGCGAGCAGCGACACCTCCGGCAGACGGATCGTCTCCGAGACGTCCTCGCCGTTGAGCAGCATCTTCTGCTCTCCGGCGGCGTCATAGACCAGTTCGATCTTCAGCCCCGGCAGCAGTGCCTCCATAGCAGCGGCATCTGCGCCGTCCACACCGGCTCGCTCACTGGCAAGACCGACGGTGCGATAGATCGCGCCGGTATCCACATAGATTAGGCCGAAGCGGCGCGCGGCCGCGCGGGCAATGGTGCTCTTGCCGGCGCCGGACGGCCCGTCAATGGCAACGGTAATGTGTGTATTCAAGGCAGTGTATTTCCTTTCCTTTAGGATGTGCAGACAGCGTTTCCGGCCATGGCGCCGGTGCTCCAGGCGATCTGCAGATTGAAGCCGCCGGTGTAGGCATCGAGGTCGAGCACCTCGCCGGCAAAATACAGTCCGGGCACGAGCTTGGAGCCCATGGTGCGCGGATTGATCTCCCTGAGTGACACGCCGCCGGAGGTAATGATGGCCTCGTCAATGGGCCGCGTGCCGGTGACCGACACTGGAAAATGCTTGAACAGCTCGACAAGCTTGTGCCGCTGCTCGCGCGTGATCGCGTTGACCTTCGTATCCTCTGGAATGCCGGACAGGCGCACGAGCACCGGGATCATGGCATGCCCCGCAAGGTCATAGAGCGCATTCTTAAAGTCGCGGTTGGCGTACTTCTGAAAATCGCGCAGGATGCGTGCATCGAGCTTCTTTTCATCCAGCGCCGGTTTCAGGTCGATGGACAGACGGTATTTGTGCTGCGCAAAATCGCGCATATGCGCGCTCGCGGACAGCACCAGCGGGCCGGAGACGCCAAAGTGCGTAAAGAGCATCTCGCCGAGGTCGGAATAGATGACCTTGTTCCGTTCATCATAGACCGTGAGCGTCACATTGCGCAGGGAAAAGCCCTGCATCTCGGCGCACCAGGGATCATCCGATTCCAGCGGCACGAGCGAGGGGCGCGTCGGCGTGACCGTGTGGCCGAGCCGCTGCGCGAGCCGGTAGCCGTCGCCGGTCGAGCCGGTGAGCGGATAGGACAGGCCGCCGGTACAGATGACGGCCGCGCCGCAGTCGATGGTGCCCTCCGGCGTCACGACGGCGCAGACGGCACCGTCGCGCGTGCGGATATCCGTCGCGGCGGCGTGCACGATCTTCCCGCCCGCGTGCGCATAGGCACGCTCGAGGGCGTTGGCAATATCATGCGACCGATCCGAGACCGGGAACACGCGGCTGCCGCGCTCGGTCTTGAGCGGCACGCCGAGCGATTCAAACAGCGCCATCGTGTCCTGCGGGTTCAGGCGATTGAGTGCACTGTATAAAAACCGTCCGTCGCCGGGAATGTTGGCAAGCACGGTCTTGACGTCGCAGTTATTCGTCACATTGCAGCGGCCCTTGCCGGTGATGCGCAGCTTCTTGCCGAGCATTTTGTTCGGCTCAAGCAGCACGACGTGCAGCCCGCGCTGCGCCGCCGTGAGCGCGCACATGGAGCCAGCCGCGCCGCCGCCGATCACGACTACATCAGCTTTCAACAGTTCCGTACACCTCGTATTCTTTCCAGACGCTCTCGAGCGCGCGGAACGTCTCAAACGTGCGCTCCCGATCCCGTGCACCGACCGCCATGATGAGCGCGTTGATCAGGCTCAGCGGCGCGACCAGGGAGTCGAGGAACGAGACCATTTCACTTTTCGCGTACAGACAGACATCCGAGATCTCATTGAGCGGCGAGACCTTGCTGTCCGTCAGGCCAAGGCAGCGTGCGCCGTGATCGCGCGCAAACTTCATGGCGCTGATCGTGCGCTTAGAATAGCGCGGGAAACTGATGCCGATGATCAGATCCCCCTCGCCGATACGCAGCATCTGCTCATACACCTCGCGCGCAGCGATCTCCTTGATGACGGTGACATTGTCCAGCAGCAGCTTGAGATAGATGCCGAGAAAGTCCGCCAGAGTCGTCGACGTACGCATGCCGATGATATAGATATGTTTCGCCGAACAGATCAGCTCGACCGCCTGGTCGAAACTGCCCTGATCCACTTCATCGAGCGTGGCCTGCAGGTTGTTGATATCCGCACGCAGCACCGCCTTGAGCACATCGTGCCCGTCCATGGTGTTTTCGGCCGCCTCGATGCGCTCGACCGAGGTCAGGCGGTTGCGCACGATCTCCTGCAGCGCTTTCTTCATGCCGGGGTAGCCGCGATAGCCGAGATCGGCCGCGAAACGCACGACGGTCGATTCGCTCACGCCGGTCACTTCGCCGAGGCGCGCGGCCGTCATGAAGGCCGCCTTGTCATAGTTTTTCAGAATGAACTGTGCGATGGTCCGCTGACCCTTGGAAAAGGAGGGAAATTTATGTTCCAAAACAGACAGAATATCCATTTTCATGTATTCACCTTTAAAATACGCATTTTTACCGCCAACCTGCGGCATATTTTTTTATTTTAAGCATATTCCGGCCACTTTGCAAGTTGTTTTTGCAATTTTTCTGAGAAAAACTTGCATAAAATTTTTGGCCTCAAAGGTGCGATTTCAGGTAGGCGATCTCTGCGTCCGTCAGCGGCCGCCACTGGCGCGGTGCAAGCGTGCCGAGACGCAGCTCTCCCTCCGCCACACGCACGAGCCGCCGGACGCGCAGCCCGGCGAGCGCGCACAGGCGGCGCACCTGCCGGTTGCGCCCCTCGTGGATGGTCACGGACAGGCGGCCGGGCGCAAGCACCGTCACCTCCGCCGGACGGACGCGATAACCCTCCAGCTCCGTGACCGCGTGCATGACCTCCGCTGCCGCCGCAAGATCGCCACCGTCGACATCCACCTCATACGTCTTGGTGATATCGTGCGACGGGTGCATGAGGCAGTTTGCGATCTCGCCGTCGTTGGTCAGGATGAGCAGACCCTCGGAGTCGAGGTCGAGCCGGCCGACCGGATACAGCCGCTCCCCCGCCGAGGCCACAAGATCGGCCACCGTTTTGCGCCCGCGCTCATCGTGCATCGTCGTCACGTAGCCGCGCGGCTTGTTGAGCATTATGTACCGCTTCGGCGCCCGCGACGGCAGCGGCCGGCCGTCGATGCAGATGACGTCCGTCTCCGGGTCGGCCTGCGCGCCGAGCTGCGCGGTCTGACCGTTGACCGACACACGGCCGGCGGCGATCATCGCCTCCGCCGCGCGGCGGGACGCAACGCCCGCCTCGGAAATGCACTTTTGCAGTCGCTGCTGCATGGTCATCACCTCAGGATACAGGATAGTAGGAAGAAAAGTACCGGCAGGCGTGCGTCCACAGCCGGCCAAGGCGCGCAAGCGGCGTGATCTTCACGTCCGGATCGAGCGCCGCGGGTTCGGCATAGCACAGCAGCACGGTAACGCTCTGTCCATCCGGCGCCGTCGCCGTCAGGGTGCCAGCCTGTGCGCCCCGCTCCACCGGCGCGAACACGAAGCGCGGCAGCTCTGCCTTCAGCGTCACGGGATCATCCGGATGCACGAGCAGATACCCTGTCCGCTCCGGTACCGCCGCGCACAGCGTCACCGTGGACGAGAGCACCGGCACGGCATACACCGGTGTGTCGCCGGCGACGGCGCGGTACTCGTAGTTTTCAAACGCCCAGTCGAGCAGGTGCGTGTGGTCGTTCCAGTCGTCCGGATCCGAGAGCGTCACGCACACGAACTGCGTCGCGCCGCGCTGCGCGCAGGACACGAGCGTCCGGCCGGTGGTTTTGGTATAACCGGTCTTGACGCCGACCGCGCCGTCATAGCTGCGCAGCAGGCGGTTGTGGTTGACGAGCGTCTGCCCGCCTACAGTCGCACTTTTCGTGGACACGATCGTGCGGAACGTGTCGTTTTGCATGGCCGCGCAGGCAAGCTTCGCCATGTCGCGCGCCGTAGAATAATGCCCCTCGGCGTCGAGGCCGTTGGGGTTTTGAAACGCACTGTTGGTCATGCCGAGCACGCGCGCCCTCTCGTTCATCTGATCCGCAAACGCCTCCACGGAGCCCGCCGTATGGCACGCGAGCGCGACGGCCGCATCGTTGCCGGACACGAGCATGAGCCCATAGAGCAGCTCCTCGACCGTGTACGTCTCGCCGGCGCGCAGGTACATCGATGAGCCCTCGACCGCCGTGTACTCCGGCAGGATCTCGACCGGTTCCTCGAGCGCACAGTGCTCGAGCACGACGAGCGCCGTCATGATCTTCGTCGTGCTGGCGATGCCGAGGCGCTCGTCCGCGTTCTTTTCATAGAGCACGGTACCGGTCTCGGGATGCACAACGACGGCAGCCCTGGCCGCATTGTCCGTCCCGGCGGCATGACAGCTCGGCGTACCTATCAGAGAAATGGCCAGCACGCAGGCCAGGCCAAAAAGCGTCCGTTTCAAAACAAGCACCACCCTTTCCAAGTTTCGGGCGGTGCTTATTATGGGCGCTTTCGGCGCAGTTTATGCCTTGTCGGCCTTTCTCTGGTCGATGAACTGGTCAATGCGGTCGATCACCTGCGGCGTCATGTCGATCAGGCGGTCGAAGGTATTCGATGCCGGCGGCATGACATTGAGCATGCGCACATTGCCGTCCTTCACGATCAGAAAGCCCATCGGCTCGACCTTGACGCCCGCGCCGCTGCCGCAGCCGACGCCGTTTTTGTTCTCCTTCATCGGAAACTCCGACCCGCCGCTGGCAAAAGCAAAGCTGACGCGGGACAGCGGAATGAGCGTGATATCGTCCGGCGTCGTGATCGGCTCGCCGACGACGGTGTTCGTGTCCACCATTTCCTTGATCTTGCTCATGGTCGCAGTCATGACTGCGCTGATTTCATTATCCATTGCTGACCTTCCTTTCCTGCGTGGCCGGCGCGGTTTTTGCGCGCGCGGCCCGGGCCTGTTTCGAGTGCAATTTTTGCTTTAGGAAGCCGGCGCCGAACGCCAGCACGATCACAACGATCTGTCCGATGCGGATCGTGCAGACGATGCGCGCGTCGATACGCGGCCGCTCGGTCTGAAAATCCACCCCGGTCTGAATGTCCCGCTCGTCGATGCGCAGTGTCCGCTCCGCCAGCGGCGTGAGCGCGCCGAGCGCCGCGTTGACATAGCCAAACGCCAGCGCCGTATCATACGGATCCGGCGCGCCGGACACGAACACCAGCCGCAGCAGCCGCACGCGCAGCCGCTGGCGCAGGCGGTCGAGCGCCTGCAGGCCGAGTTTAACGAGCCCGAGAATAGTCTTGATATCCAGCGCGGCGGATTTCTTCGGCTTTTCCTTTTTCGGTTTTTGGGGCTTTTCCTTCTTTGGCTTTGCGTCCGGCGACTTTGGCAGGAGCCTGAGCCGAAACGGGCCGATGCGCGCTGCGAGCGAAAACACCTCGTCTGCATATGCCGCATCCACGCCGACCGGCAGCAGGTTCAGCACCGTCAGCACCAGCGCGATCGCCAGTATGATCCACAGGGCCGTCAATCGGCATCACTCCCCTGTCGGTTTTTCCTCCGTGTCGGACAGTTTCATCTGCTCGCCGCGGCCGCGCAGCTCCGAGATGGCCTGCTCCAGCTTTTCCGCGCCCTCGTCGGACGACAGATCCGGCAGCACGGGCAGCTCGTCGAGCGACTGCATACCCATGGTGCGCAGAAACAGCGCGCTCGTGCGGTACAGCGATGGGCGGCCGGGCGCATCAAGCTTGCCGCAGGTCTCAATGAGGCCGCGCTCGAGCAGCGTCGTGACCGTGTAGGCACTGTCCACCCCGCGCACCTGATCGATGTACGCGCGCGTGACGGGCTGGAAATACGCCACGATCGCCAGCACCTCCAGCGCCGGCTGTGAGAGCTTGGGCGGCTTGCGCTGTTCGAGCGCACGGCGGATGAAGTCCGCATACTCGGGCGCCGAGCAGAGCTGCAGCAGATCGTTCATCTGCACCAGGCGCATGCCGCAGCGGTTTTCTTCATAGGCCGCGGCAAGCTCTTTGGCGGCCGAGATGATCGTCTGCGTCTCCTCGCCGGTGACGAGCGCGATGCGCGACGCCGGCACGGGATCTCCCGCTGCAAATAAAATGGCCTCAATGACCGAAAGTAATTCCTCGTGTTCCATAAAAATTTCTCACTCTACAATGGATTCCAGGATATCGTCCGTTGCGCCGCCGGCGAAACTTGCCACATATTCTCCGTTTTGCTCGGAAAGCATCAGATGGCCGAGGCTGCACAGCTCCAGCACGGACAAAAATGTCGCCACGATCTCGCTGCGGCTGGTACACTGACGGTAGAGCGTGTTCAGCGGCATGCTCCCCCGCTCGCGCAGCTCGTCAATGAGCGTGCGGCATTTATCGCGCACGCTGTACACGATACGCTTCGGCGCCGCCATCTGCAGCGCGTCCGTGGCAGCCGCGCCGCCGCGCGTAAACACCGACAGCAGCGCGCGCAGGAGGTCTGTCTCCTCGATGCGGTAGCGGTACGCGCCGGCCGACTTCGGCAGCGGCTCCGGCGGGCGCGAGAGATAGTGCAGTCCGGTCTGTGCCGCAGCGTCGAGCATCGGCGTGACGGACTTCACGGCCGCATACGTGTCCTTGCACTTGAGCTGCTCGAGCGACGCGATAAGCTGCTCGAGCTCCGTGACCTCTTTTTCCTCCGTGAGGAGCATGCGCGTCTTGATATAGAGCAGGTACGACGCCATCTGCACAAACTCGCTTGCGATCTCGAGATCGAGCTTTTCCATGGCATTGAGGTACTCCAGGTACTGATCGAGGATCTCCGAGATCTTGATATCCCGGATCTCGATCTTGTTCTTCGACAAGAGCAGCAGGATCAGGCTCAGCGGGCCCTCAAAGTCCGCCATCTCGCTCTTGTCGTGGATGATGCCCTCGAGAAAATAGGTTGGATCGGCCGGCTTAGCCGAAGATGCCGATAAGTTCATAGCCCCACTCCGCAAATACAAAGAGTTTGTCAAACGCGGCCTCCGTCACCGTGGTGAGCGGTTTGCCGAGCACACCGCTCGCAACGAGCACGAGCAGCAGGATCATCCCGTAGCGCTCATAGCGCATGAGCCTGACATACGCCGCGTCGGGCAGCAGCGCAAAGAGCACCTTTGACCCGTCGAGCGGCGAGACCGGGATAATATTGAAAATGGCCAGCGCCAGACTGATATACGCCGTCAGCCAGATCATGTCCAGCAGAAACTGCACCGAATACAGTGCTCGGTACAGCAGGCCATACAAAAACAGAAACACGAGCGCGAGCAGCACGTTCGACACCGGCCCCGCCAGCGCCGTGAGCGCCATGCCGCGCTTGGGATTGCGAAAGCGCATCATGTTCACCGGCACAGGCTTTGCCCAGCCGAACTTGAACACGACCATCATCAGCAGACCCATCGGGTCGATGTGCTTCAGAGGATTGAGCGTGAGCCGGCCGGCGTCCTTCGCCGTCGTATCGCCGAGGCGGTAGGCAACCCAGCCGTGCGACACCTCGTGGAACGTGATGCACAGCAGCGACGGAACGACTGACAGCACGATATTCAGCAGATATGACCAGTCGAGCCCGTTCCAGATCGATTGCAGCGTGTTCACGTGCGCACCTCCCATTCCTACAAATTTGCATTATACCAAGTCCCTGCCGAAAAAACAAGTGCAGAGCGCGCGGCAGCACGCTCTGCACTGTGATCAGCCAACGGCGCAGAAGATCTCCCCGAGCAGCGCCTCGCGGCCGGTGCCCTTTTCCGCCGAAAACGGCAGGAGCACCGCGTCGTCCGGCAGGAGCAACGTTGCGCGGATGCGCGCAAGATTTGGCTCGATCTCCGACTTTTTGAGTTTGTCGCACTTGTTGGCCACGACGACCATCGGGCAGCCGGTGGAATGAAACCACGCCGCCATCGTCTCATCGTCCGCCGTCGGCTTGTGGCGGGCGTCGACGATCATGATGCCGAGCGTGATCCGCTCCGGATCGGCAAAAAAGTCCTCCATGAGCTTGCCCCAGCGCGCGCGCTCCGTCTTGGCGACGCTGGCATAGCCGTAGCCCGGCAGGTCGACAAAGTACGCCCGGCCGTCGATGCAAAAATAGTTCACATGGACGGTCTTCCCGGGCTGCGAGCCGACGCGGGCAAAGTTCTTCCGGTTGAGCAGACGGTTGATGACGGACGACTTGCCGACATTCGACTTGCCGGCAAAGACGATGCACGGCAGATCCGCCGTGAGAAAGCCCGAGGGGCTGACGGCGGACTTGATGAATTCCGCCTTATTCAGGTTCAGTGTCGGCATGGTGCTCTCCTTACTGGCGCAGGTTGACGTTCGCCGCGTCGCCGTGCGCATCCTTGTGCGCAGCCTTGACCGCCGCGGCAAAGCGCCGGCCGAACGCCACGTCAAGGATCTTATCCACATGGTCGGTCGTGACGAACTTGAGCGCGCTGCGCACGGTCGGGTCGATCTCTTCGAGATCCTTTTCGTTCTCACGCGGGATGATGACCGTCGTGATACCGATGCGCATGGCAGCCATAGTCTTTTCCTTCAGGCCGCCGATCGGCAGGATGCGGCCGCGCAGCGTGATCTCGCCGGTCATGGCAAGGTCGCGGCGGACGGGCGTATTCGTGAGCGCGGAGATGACCGCGATGCAGATCGTGATGCCGGCCGACGGGCCGTCTTTCGGGATGGCGCCCTCCGGGAAGTGGATGTGGATATCTTTCTTCTTGTAAAACTCCGGGTCGATGCCGAGCATCTGCGCCCGGCTGCGGATATAGGTGACGGCGGCCTGCGCCGACTCCTTCATGACGTTGCCGAGGTTGCCGGTCAGCTCCAGCTTTCCGGTGCCGTCGAGCACGGCGACCTCGACGTCGAGCACTTCCCCGCCGACGGATGTCCAGGCGAGGCCGCGCACGAGACCAACCTCGTCCTGCGCGTAGACGTGCTCCGGCTCAAAGCGCGCGGGGCCGAGGTAATTGGCCACGCTGCCCGCGCGAAGCTGCACACGCTTGCACTCGCCGAGGGCGATACGCTTGGCCGTCTTGCGGCAGACGGCGGCAAGATTGCGCTCGAGCACGCGCACGCCGGATTCGCGCGTATAGAGCGTGATGATCTCGCGGATGGCATCGTCGCTCACGCGCAGCTGCGACGGCTTGAGACCGTGCTTTTTGCGCTGCTTGGGCAGCAGGTGCTGCTTTGCGATCTGGAGCTTTTCCTCGTCCGTATAGCTCGAGAGCTCAATGACCTCCATGCGGTCGAGCAGCGGGCGCGGGATGGTATCGAGGGTATTGGCCGTCAGGATGAAAAACACATCCGACAGGTCGACCGGGATCTCCATGAAGTTATCCCGGAAATGGTCGTTCTGCTCGGCATCGAGCACCTCCAGCAGTGCCGAGGACGGGTCGCCGCGGTAATCGCTGCCGAGCTTGTCGATCTCGTCGAGCACCATGACGGGGTTCATGCTGCCGGCAATGGTCAGACCGTTAATGATGCGGCCGGGCATGGCGCCGACATACGTCTTGCGATGGCCGCGGATCTCCGCCTCGTCGTGCACGCCGCCGAGGGAAATGCGCGCGAGCTTGCGGTTCGTGGCATGTGCAATGCTCATGGCGATGCTCGTCTTGCCGGTGCCCGGAGGGCCGACGAGACACAGCACGCCGCCCTTGACATCGGGCGCGAGCTGGCGCACGGCCAGATACTCCGTGATGCGGTCCTTGACCTTCTCGAGGCCGAAATGCTCCTTGTCGAGCACCTCGCGCGCGGCGCGCACATCGAGTGTCTCCTTCGTGCGCGTATTCCACGGCAGCTCAAGGCAGATGTCCAGATAGTTGCGGATGACAGATGCCTCCGACGAGCCGAACGGCTGCTTTTTGAGCCGGTCGACCTCTTTGAGCAGGCGCTGCTCGGAGTCCTCCGGCAGGTGCAGGGCAAGAATCTTTTCCCGGTAGTCGGCACTCTCGGAGTCCGGATCGTCGGACTCGCCGAGCTCTGCCTGGATGATCTTCATCTGCTCACGCAGCAGATACTCCTGCTGCGTCTGGTTCAGGCGATCCTGCGCCGCCTCCTCGAGCTGGTGCTGCAGGCCGAGCACGCTCGTCTCATGCAGCAGCATCTTCGAGAGCTTGGACAGTCTCCGGCTCGGGCGCGTCTCCTCAAGCAGCTCCTGCTTTTCTTCCGGACGCAGGAACACGTGCTGGGAGATGAAGTTCGACACAAAGGCCGCATTCGTGCTGCCGAGCACGCTGATGACCGCCTCGGGCGCCATATTGCCCGACGCGGTGACATAAGCGTCAAACAGATTGCAGCAGTGGCGGATGAGCGCCTCGGTGCGTGCCGAAGCGCGCTCCGGCACGTCCGGCAGCGGCTCCACCTCGGCCACGAAGCAGGGCGTGTCCGTGCGCACGGCCAGCGTGCGGCCGCGCTCGATGCCCTCGGCCATGACGCGGATGGTCTTGGTGCCGGGCTGCTTCATCATCTGCTTGATGCGGCAGACCGTGCCCACGCCGTACACATCGTCCGGCGTGGGAATGTCGGTCGCAATGTCTTTCTGCGGCACCAGATAGATGATCTGGTCGCCGCTCATAGCCATGTTCAGCGCCGCGATGGACATGCTGCGCTCGACCTCGAAGGTCAGCATCATGCCCGGATACACGGTCAGGCCGCGCAGCGCCATCATCGGCAGGCTGCGCCGGTCCGTGAATTCCACATGATCCATAGAAGTTGTGTTATCCATTCAGATTCCTCTTTCGCTCAGGGGTCTTGGGGGCAGAGGGCTTTGGGTCACTGCTCCCGGTGCTCGATGCGCGGGGGCTCGGTGCCGTCCACGCTCGCCGCGGTGATCGTGATCTTGGCGATCGTCGGATCCGACGGTACGGAGTACATCAGATCCGTCATGACGCCCTCCATCACACTGCGCAGGCCGCGGGCGCCGATCTCCATGGCGATCGCCTTATCCGCAATTTTGCCCAGCGCCTCGTCTTCAAATTCCAGTTCGACGTTATCAAACTGCATCAGCGCCTGATACTGCTTGGTCAGGGCGTTTTTGGGCTCCTTGAGGATGCGCACCATGTCCTCGCGGGTCAGGCTGGCCAGCGCCGTGATGACCGGCATGCGACCGATCAGCTCCGGGATGATGCCGAACTTCAGCAGGTCGTGCTGCTGCACATTTTTCATGACCTCGGTCAGGTCGCGCTCCTTGGCGCTCTGGATCTCGGCGCCGAAGCCCATGGACTTTTTGTCCATGCGGCGCTCGATGATCTTGTCCACACCGTCAAACGCACCGCCGCAGATGAAGAGAATATTCGTCGTGTCCACCTGGATGAACTCCTGCTGCGGGTGCTTGCGTCCGCCCTGCGGCGGGACGTTGGCGACCGTGCCCTCGAGGAGCTTGAGCAATGCCTGCTGCACGCCCTCGCCGGAGACGTCGCGCGTGATGGATGTGTTTTCGCTCTTGCGGGCGATCTTGTCGATCTCGTCGATATAGATGATGCCGCGCTGCGCGCGCTCGACGTCAAAGTCCGCCGCCTGCAGTAGCTTGAGCAGGATGTTCTCCACGTCCTCGCCGACATAGCCGGCCTCGGTGAGCGTGGTCGCATCCGCGATGGCAAACGGCACGTCGAGCATCTTGGCCAGCGTCTGGGCAAAGAGCGTCTTGCCGCTGCCGGTCGGGCCGATGAGCAGAACGTTGCTCTTTTGCAGCTCGACATCGTTGTCCTGATCGCCGCGCAGGATGCGCTTATAATGGTTGTACACCGCCACGGACAGCACCACCTTGGCACGATCCTGGCCGATGATATAGTCGTCGAGCGTGGCGCGCATCTCGGCCGGCTTCGGAAGCTGGTCGCGCCGGAGGGTGACCTCCGCCGTGGAGACGCTCTCGGGCTGATAGCCCTCGTCGATGATACTCATGCACAGGCGCACACACTCATCACAGATATAGACGCCGTTTCCGGCCACGAGCCGGTTTACCAGCGACTGCGGTTTCCCGCAAAAAGAGCAGCGGACGCTCTTTTTCTCGTCATTTCTGGCCATAAGAACCTCACATTTTCTACATTTGAAACAGGGAGGGAACGGCGGTTCCCTCCCCAGACAGATTATCGCTTATAGATGACCTTGTCCACCAGACCATAGGCCTGCGCTTCCTCCGCGGTCATGAAGTTATCGCGCTCGCAGTCCTCGGCGATGGTCTCGACCGGCTTGCCGGTGTTCTCCGCGAGGATGTGATTGAGGCGATCCTTGATGCGCAGGATCTGCCGTGCCTGGATCTGAATGTCCGTGCACTGTCCCTGGCTGCCGCCGGAGGGCTGATGGATCATGATCTCCGAATTCGGCAGTGCCAGGCGCTTGCCCTTGGTGCCGGATGAGAGCAGGAACGCGCCCATCGATGCAGCCAAACCGACACAAATGGTGGAAACATCCGCCTTAATGTACTGCATGGTGTCATAGATGGCGAGGCCTGCGGTCACGCTGCCGCCGGGGCTGTTGATATAAAACTGGATGTCCTTATCGGGATCCTGTGCCTCCAGATACAGCAGCTGCGCCACGATCAGGCTTGCGGTAGTGTCATTGACCTCCTCGGACAGCATGACGATGCGGTCATTGAGCAGGCGGGAAAAAATGTCGTACGAGCGCTCCCCACGGGAGGTCTGCTCGACAACGTACGGTACTAAACTCATGGTACGCTCCTTTCGATGTTCAGCTTATCCAAGAGAGCATAACCGTTCTGCCCGGAATCCAAACAGCTTTCGGGGGAATTACTCGGCTGCCTCTTCCTTGGTCTCGGCGGCTTCTTCCTTCGCCTCGGGCGCCTTGTCCACCGCGGTGTCGCGGATGAGCTGGGCGGCCTTGCGGCGCTTCATATCCAGAACAATGATCTTCTCGTCGACGTACTGCTTGATCTTGTCGACGTCCATCTTATACTCTTCGGCCATCTTGCTGTAGGTCTCGTCGAGTTCACCGTCGTCGAGCTCGACGTTCTCGGCCTTGATGATCGCGTCAAGCAGCAGATCGGTCTGCAGCTCAAACACGGCCTGCGGACGCATGATCTCCTGGAAGGTCTTCTCGTCCAGACCCATGGAGGCGAGCACCTGCTCACGGGTGAGCTCGGGGCTGATGCCCATGGTGGAGATGTAGTTGCGGAGCTGCTCGTCGAGCTTGGCCAGGATCATGGGCTCGGGGATCTCGACGGTCATGTTATCCACGGCGGCCTTCATGAGGCGGGTCGCGTAATCGGACTCCTGCTGCTCGGTGAATTCCTTCTCCAGATCCTCGCGGACATGGTCGCGGTACTCCGCGATGGTCTCATAGTCGGAGATGTCCTTCGCCAGCTCGTCGTCCAGCGCCGGAAGCTCGGGCTCCTTGACGCTCTTGACGGTGACTTTGAACGTGGCTTCCTTGCCGGCCAGCGCCTCGACATAGTTCTCGGGGAACGTGACGACGACGTCGCGCTCGTCGCCGGCCTTCATGCCGACGATCTGCTCCTCAAAGCCGGGCACGAACGTGTTGGAGCCGAGCTCGAGGTCATAGTCCTCGGCCGTGCCGCCGTCAAACTGCTCACCGTCGATGTAGCCGGCGAAGTCGATGGTGACATGGTCGCCCATCTTCGCCTCGCGCTCGACATCGAGCAGACGGGCGTTGCGCTTCTGAACGTTGTGCATCTCCTCGTCGACCTTGCTCTCGTCGAATGCTTCATGGTTCTTCGGGACTTCGAGACCCTTGTACTGGCCGAGCTTGACTTCCGGATACATACCGACTTCAAAGGTGTAGATCAGCTCTTTGTCCTCGGTCACCTTCTGGTCGATCAGGCTGGGTGCGCCAACACACTCAAAACCGCAGTCGGCACGGCCGGCCTCGAACGCATCCTGCGCCAGCGCCTCGATGGCGTCCGGGTAGAACACTTCCTTGCCATACATGCCCTCGATGACGGCACGCGGAGCCTTGCCCTTGCGGAAGCCGGCCACGTAGAGGTGATTCTTATTCTTTTTATATACTTCGTTGACCGCGTTGTCGAAGACATCGGCGGGGACCTTCACTTCAAAGGTCGCCATATTTTTTTCTTTCTTTTCGATGTTCTGGATGTTCATTGGGTTTCCTCCTCTAATCATTTATCGCCGGGTGCATTGTTTACGAAAAATTTGTCATGAAAAGAACATGCCTAAATACTATAACAGATTCATGCCCTAAAATCAACACCTGTTTCACGGTAGAATCCTGCGCGGGCAAAACGAAATGTAATCGGCCGACAGCAGCCGGAACTCCGTATCGTGATACATGCCCTGAAACGCGCTGCGGCAGCCACGGCTGTGGATGTGCCCATAACAGCACAGCGGCACGTGGTAGGCATCGAGCAGCTCCAGGATCTCCGGGCACTCGTAGCCGAGGTACTTCGGCGGGTAGTGCAGAAAAACGAGCTTCGTCTTATCCCCCGCCGCCTTGAGCGACGTCTCAAGCCGGCCGACCTCGCGCAGCATGATCTTCCGGTCATGCGCCTCGCCCTTGGCCTCCTCATAAAACCAGCCGCGTGTGCCGCAGATGGCATAGTCACCGTAAAAATAGCAGTTATTATTGAGGATATCCATGGTGTGCATGTCGTGCGCCGCAAAAAAGCTGTGCGCCTTTTTGACCGTGCTCCACCAGAAGTCGTGGTTGCCCTTGAGCAGGATCTTTTTCCCGGGCAGCGCCTCGATAAACTGAAAGTCCGGCAGCGCCTGCTCCATGGTCATGCCCCAGGCAAGGTCGCCGCAGAGCACACAGACATCATCGGCGTGCAGGGACGAAAATCCAAGCTTGATTTTTTCAACATAATTTTCCCACGGCCCGCCAAACACGTCCATGGGCTTATCTGCGCCCAGCGACAGATGCAGGTCGCCGATTGCATACAATGCCATTTGGGTTCCTCCGTATATTCCGCGCCCGTCTGCACACAATAGACCTGACCGGCGGATGCCGGAATCTGATCTGGAGGCAGAAACCATGAGCGATCATACCAAAGACTGCTGCGAGTACAACGTCGCGTGCGACGTGAGCAACTGCGCCTACAATGCGGACGGCAAGCGCTGCCACGCAGACCACATTCAGGTCAAAAACACCCAGGGCACCTGCACCTGCAAGGACGAGACGTTCTGCAGCACGTTCACCAAAAAGGGCAGCGCGGCGTTCTGACCCGGCGGACGGGGGCTCCCGTCCGTACATATTATTTCAGGAATTCGTCCACCGTATGCAGCATCTGCGTCTTGTCCACGCAGCCGCCGAAGCGCACCTGGCGCGCGTCCAGCCCGGTCAGCGGCGCGGGCGCATCGATCTGTGTCTCGCACGACAGGCGGCGGATCAGCTCCGGACCGAAAGCATCGGCCGTGCCGCCGATGCCGCGCAGCACCTGATCGCAGAACTTGAAGGGGCTGGCCGTGGACACGACAACGGCCGGCGTCCGGTCGCCGGTCTCGCTGCGGTAGTCATCGAGCACGTGGTAGGCAACGGCCGTGTGCGTGTCGATCAGATAGCGGTGGTCGCGCCAGGCGTGGCCGATTTTTTCGCGCGTCTGGATATCGTTGCAGAAGCCGCCGGCAAACGTGGCCTGGATCTTCTCCCGAAGCGCATCGGAGACCGTGTAGCTCCCCTGCTCACGAAGCTGCTGCATATAGCCCGCGACCTCGGTGTCAGTGCCGCACAGGGCGTAGAGCAGGCGCTCGAGATTGCTTGACACCAGAATGTCCATCGACGGGGACGCCGTCGTGTGGAACGGGCGGTTCTTGTTATAAGTACCGGTGCAGATAAAGTCCGTGAGGACGTTATTGGCGTTCGACGCGCACACGAGCTTGCCCACCGGCAGACCCATTTCCTTCGCGTACCAGCCGGCGAGGATATCGCCGAAATTGCCGGTCGGCACGACAAAATTGAGCCGGTCGCCCATGGCGATCATGCCGCCGGTAACGGCATCGCAGTACGCCGAGAAATAATAGACGATCTGCGGCAGCAGGCGCCCCCAGTTGATGGAGTTGGCCGAGGACAGGAACCAGCCGCGCTGCGAGAGCCGCTCGGCAAACGCCTTGTCACCGAAGATCTGCTTGACGCCGGCCTGGGCATCGTCAAAGTTGCCGCGCACGGCGCTGACCGCGACGTTATCGCCTGTCTGCGTGACCATCTGCAGGCGCTGGATCTCGGACACGCCGCTGTACGGATAAAACACGAGGATCTTCGTGCCCGGCACATCGGCAAAGCCCTGCAGTGCCGCCTTGCCGGTATCGCCCGAGGTGGCGACAAGGATGCACACCTGCCGCTGCTCGCCGCACTTTTTCAGGCTCGCCGTGAGCAGATACGGCAGGATCTGCAGCGCCATGTCCTTGAACGCGCACGTCGGCCCGTGCCAGAGCTCCAAAAATGCCGTGGTATCGTCGAGCCGGTGCACCGGTGCAACGGCCGGGTCGTCAAACTGGCTGCCGTAGGCCGCGGCGGTGAAGCGATCGAGCTCCTCGTCCGTAAACTCGCTCAAAAACGGGCGCATGATCGTCACGGCGCGCTGGCGGTACGTCATGCCGCACAGTGCCTGAAGCTGCTGCGCGGAAATGCCCGGCAGCGTCTCCGGCACGAACAGGCCGCCGTCCGGCGCGAGGCCGCAGGCGATCGCCTGCGCGGCGGAAACAATATGCTGATGATCTCTGGTGCTGTAATAGTTCATATCTGATCCCTCATTATTCAAAGGCATTTTCAATCTGATTGATCCTGCGTTGGCGGCGCGGGGTGTCGGCATCGCCGTAAATTTCGATCACATCAAAGCGCGGCTGCAGCGGCGTCTCGTTTTCCGCCAGCCACAGGGAGACCGCGGTGCGGATGCGTGCCTGCTTAGCCGGCGTCACATATGCGCCTGCGCGCACGAACCGGTCGGACGCGCGCAGCTTCACTTCCACGAATACGACATAGTGCCGGTCGGCCGCGATGATGTCGATCTCACCGAAGCGGCAGCTATAATTGCGCGCGAGGATACGGTAGCCGTGCCGGCGCAGATACGCCGCCGCCTGCTCCTCACCCCAGGCACCTTTCGTTCCTTTGACCGCCCCTGCCATGTCAGTGCATCTTCTTCAGGAACGACGGCCGGTGGATGGGGCTCGGCCCATACGTCCGGATGGCTGCATAGTGCGCCGCCGTACCGTAACCCTTGTGCTTTTCAAACCCGTACTGCGGATAAGTCTGCGCCATGTCGCGCATATACCGGTCACGGGTGACCTTGGCGAGCACGGATGCCGCCGCGATATCGGCGCACTTGCCGTCGCCGCCGACGATGCAGCGGCTCGGCACCGTGATATCCGTGTTCCGGTTGCCGTCGATGAGCGCGAGCGCCGGCTGCGGGTCGAGCTGCGCGATGGCCCGGTTCATGGCCAGAAACGTCGCGCCGAGAATGTTATATTCCTCGATCTCCTCCACGGTCGCAAACGCGATGCCGTAGCTGCGCGCCTGCGCGATGATGCTGTCATAGAGCGCCTCGCGCTTTTTCTCCGAGAGCTTTTTTGAGTCGTTCAGTCCCGGAATCTCCAGCCCCGGCGGCAGCATCACCGCCGCCGCACACACGGGTCCTGCCAGCGGGCCGCGCCCGGCCTCGTCCACACCGCACAGCGGATCGGCGTCCGGCGTGCGGAGCTCATTTTCCAATGTCCACAAATCGAGCTGCGTCATGCGTCTGCCTCCGGCATTTCCAGCGTGATGCGGCCGAGCTTGCCGCCGCGGTATTCATCGAGCAGCACGCCCGCCATCCGCTCGAGGTCATATTCCCCGCCCGAGATGAGAAAACCGCGCTTTTTGGCCGCCTGCTCCAGCAGCTCAAAACCGTTGCAGGCCGGATCCGGGCGGAATTTGTAGCGCTGCTCCACCGCGTCGGGATAAAACCGCGCGAGCCGGAGCATGAAGTTTGCCGCAAGCGTCTCGCGGTCGAGCACTTCGGCCTTGATCGCGCCGGTGATGGCCAGCAGCTCACCGACCTCCTGACTGTCAAACCGCGGCCAGAGGATGCCCGGCGTGTCCAGCAGCTCCAGCCCCTGATCGACCGTGATCCACTGCTTGCCGCGCGTGACGCCCGGCCGGTCGCCGGCGGCCGCCGCCTTGCGCCGCGCCACCTTATTGATAAACGTGGATTTGCCCACATTCGGAATACCGAGCACCATGACACGCATCGCGCGCCCGACCTGCCCTTTGGCGGCATACGCCGCGATCTTATCGCGCAGCGCCGTGCGCACCGCGCCGGAAAAGCCGTTGACGCCCTTGCCGCTGCGGCTGTCGGTCTCGAGCACGGTCATGCCCTGCCGCTGAAACGCGGCGCGCCACCCGGCCGTCGCCTTCGGGTCGGCGAGGTCGGTGCGGTTGAGCACGACGATGCGGGGCTTGTCGCCCGCAAGGCGGTCAATGTCCGGGTTGCGGCTCGCCAGCGGGATACGCGCATCGAGGATCTCGCACACGGCGTCGACCTGCTTCATGTGTTCCTCGATCATGCGCTGTGCCTTTGTCATATGACCCGGGAACCACTGGATATTCAGCTTTTCAAAGTCCTGTGCCATGTTATTTCACAACTCCGATGTTCTTGACCGGGAAGAGCGTGAAGTACACCCGACCCATGATATAGCGCGTATCAACACAGCCGAGGCGCGCGTCACGGCTGTCGGTGGAGGCGTTGCGGTTGTCGCCCATGACGAACACGCAGCCGGCCGGCACCGTAATCTTGCCCTCGAAGTTTTCCCGGTCGTGCACGGGCGCGTTCACATACGGCTCATCGAGCGCCTTGCCGTCCACATAGACAACGCCGTCGTCAAAGTCGATGTCCACGGTCTGCCCCTCGGTCGCAATGATACGCTTGACGATGGGCTCATCCATAAGCGTCTGCTTGCGCAGCACCACGATATCTCCCTGCTTCGGATGATAAAACAGGTTGGAGATGATGACCTTATCGCTCTGCTCGAGCGTCGGCACCATGGAGTGACCGACGACGTTGACCATGCGCACCGCAAACACAAACAGCAGCACGCAGAACACCAGCGCAAAAATGATGCACTGGATCCAGTCGTATACTTCTGCGCGGCCCTTGGCGCCGCTGGAATTCTTGCTGTCCATTTTCAAAACCTCGGTGTAAAAAATTCGTAGCTTATATTATACACGCAAACGTCTACTTTAGGCAACAAAAATAAGAAGTGTTCACTTCTTATTTATATTTTTCCCGTGTATTCCACAGCATTCCGGCCGGAAAAACGCAAAAAAGAGGCCGAAGCCTCTTTTTTGCAGTATCCACTTAGATAAGCTCTTTGACCTTTGCTCTCTTGCCCACGCGGTCGCGCAGGTAGTACAGCTTGGCTCTGCGGACTTTGCCGCGGCGAACGGTCTCGACGGACACGATCGTGGGAGAGTGCACCGGGAAAACCTTCTCGCAGCCCACACCGTAGGAGATGCGGCGGACGGTGATCGTCTCGTTGATGCCGCCGTGCTTCTTGGCGATGATGGTGCCCTCGAAAGCCTGGGTACGCTCACGGTTGCCCTCGGTGACGCGGACAGTGACACGCACGGTGTCGCCGACGCGCATGGCCGGCAGTTCGGGTTTCATGTACTGCGCGGTCAGAGTTTTGATGAGATCCATAATGAAATCCTTCCTTTATCAGACGTTCATGCCGGTGGACAGAGCCGGTCACGGCAGCGGACCGTCGTTATCTTGCGAAACTGTGTTTCGCACAAGCCATAAGATAATAGCACATCCCGTGCCGGTTTGCAAGTGTTTTCAGCGGAAAATTTGCATATCTTCCGTGTAGACCTCCTGCCGCGTGAAGGCGGCAAAGTCCGGCGCCAGCTCCGGCGCCAACTGATGCAGCGCCGTGACGAGATGGTCGGGATTGAGCGTCGGCTCCTGCGCGGAGACGACGGCCTCGACCGCCGCGTACCGTGCCTCCGGGCGCACATGCAGCTCCGAGATCGCGGGCACGATGTCCATCTGCCCCTCCCCGCGCTTGGTCTTGCGGGTGATGACGATGGCATCCTGCGCGTAAAACGCGCGGAGCTTCTGCGTCATCTCCGCCGGATCGTCGTTGTCATATTCATACCGTCCGGTCACGCGCAGCCACTTGAGTTCGCGCACCTTGCGCCCGCCGGGATACGCCTCGAGCGCGCGGATGCCCTCCGGCATGACCGCCGTGAGCCGCTCGGGCAGCGCGGCGAGGTCTACTTCCTCGCGCAGCTGGAAATCCATCAGCTCACACACACTCCCGACGCCGACGGACAGCGGCAGCAGAATGGAGATGAGCGCGTGGGGATTGAAGCCCTCGGAATACTTCAGCGGACAGTCCGCGCGCAGAAACACGCGCTGCATCGTGCGCATGAGGTCCAGGTGCGAAATATAGATCGCGCGGCCGGTCTTTTCAAACCGCAGTCTCAGCTTTTCAGGCATCGCACTTGCCCCCTTCCGTCATGAGTGCGAGCGCGCCGCAGCCGGTGCACTGCTTGCGGCAGTCGGGCGAAAGCTCGGCCCGATAGGCCTGTTCGCGCTCGTGCCACAGGTGCGCGCGGCGCACGCCCATATCCACAATGTCCCACGGCAGGAATTCATCCTTCCCGCGCTCACGGCAGGCATAAAACATCGGGTCGACACCGCAGGCGTCCATAGCCGCCATCCAGCGGTCAAACGAGAAATAGTCGCCCCAGGCCTCGAGCTTGCCACCGCGGCGCCAGACCGCCTCGATCACATCCGCGATGCGGCGGTCGCCGCGCGAGAGCACGGCCTCGATGAAGCTCGTGTCCGGGTCATGCCAGTTATAGGTCACGTTCTTGGCCTTGATACTTTCGCGCAGGAGCTGCACCTTGTGCTTGTACGCGTCCATCGTCACCTGCGCCTCCCACTGGAAGGGACTGTGCGGCTTCGGCACAAAGCACGACGTGCTGACCGTGATGCGCACGCCGCGCGCCTTGTTCGTCGCGTGCATGCGCCACGTGTGCAGCACCTGATTGGCCAGCTCCGCAATGCCGAGCACGTCCTCGTCCGTCTCCGTCGGCAGGCCGAGCATGAAGTAGAGCTTCACGCCGTTCCACCCGCCCTCAAAGGCGACCTGGCAGGAATGGAGCAGATCCTCCTCGCGCACGTTTTTGTTGATGGCGTCGCGCAGGCGCTGCGTGCCGGCCTCGGGCGCGAAGGTCAGGCCGCCCTTGCGCACTTTCTGCAGGCGGCTCATGATATCCATGGAGAAGTTGTCCGCGCGCAGCGACGGCAGCGCGAGGCTCATGCTGCGCGGCTCGCAGTAGGCCAGCAGCCCGTCGCACACCTCGTCGAGCGGGCGGTAGTCGCTGCTCGAGAGCGACAGGAGCGTCGCCTCCTGATAGCCGGTGTTTTTGAGCGATTCGATGCCCTGGCGGATGATCGTCTCCGGTTTGCGCGGGCGCACCGGGCGGTAGACGTAGCCCGCCTGACAGAAGCGGCAGCCGCGGATGCAGCCGCGAAACAGCTCCACGTTCACACGGTCGTGCACGATCTCCGTGCTCGGCACGATGGGATCCGTCGGATAATAGCAGGCGTCAAGATCCTGAATGATGCGCTTGGTCACGCGCGCGGGCGCGCCGTGCGTCGGCGTGAGGTCGTGCAGCGTGCCGTCCGGATTCCAGTGCGGGACATAAAACGACGGGATGAGCACGCCCTGGATCTTTGCCGCCGTTTCGAGAAACTGCGTCTTGCTCCACCCCTCCCGCTGCGCCTGGCGGAACAGGGTCAGCACCTCGTTGTTGACCTCCTCGCCCTCGCCGATGATCATGAGGTCAAAAAACGGTGCCATCGGCTCCGGATTGCTGCAGGCCGTGCCGCCCGCGATCACGAGCGGCGTCAGATCCGGGCGGTCGGCGCTGCGCAGCGGGATGCCGGCCAGGTCGAGCATGTTGAGCACGGCGGGATAGGCCATCTCATAGCCGATGGCAAATGCCACGACGTCAAACACACCGACGGGGTCGCCGCTCTCGAGCGCATAGAGCGGGATGCCCGCGCGGCGCATCTCTTCCTCCATGTCGCCCCAGGGGGCGAACACACGCTCGCACCAGACGCCGGGCATCTGATTCATCGTGGCATAAAGGATGCGCATGCCGATGTTCGACATGCCGATCTCATAAATATCCGGGAAACAAAAAGCGAGGCGCAGATCCACCTCCGCCTTGTCCTTGATGATCTGGCGGTATTCGCCGCCGGTATAGCGCGCGGGCTTCTGCACGCGCGGCAGGATGCGTTCCAATCGCTGATCCATACTACACTCCTACATATGATAGTAGGAGTATTTTACATCATGTTTTGCGCCTTGGCAAGTCATTCCCGGCTGCAAAAGCGCCAGCCACGCGCCGAACACGCCCAGTGCAAGCCCCATGCCGCGTGCAAACAGCACCACACCGAGTCCCATGAGCGCGACCGGCAGCACCAGTCCCAGCACGTCCAGCAGCCGCTCCGCCGCGCGCTCCCCTGCCAGCGCCGCGGCCGCCGCCTGCAGCGCGCGCCCGCCGTCGAGCGGCAGCACCGGCAACAGATTCACGCACGTGTACAGCAGGCTCAGCTCCGCACCCTCCAGGCTGCCGATACCGCGCAGGATGCAAAACAGCCCCACGCCGGCCGCTGGCCCGGCCAGCGCCGTCACGATCGTGCGCGCAGCGCCCTCCGGCGGCGCACAGCACAGCGCCAGCCCGCAGGCCTCCATGCGCAGGCCGTAGAGCTCCGTGCCGCACAGCACCAGCACTGCGACATGCCCCAGCTCGTGCACCGTCACGGCCAGCGCCAGCCGCGCGCACCAGCGCAGCGGCAGCAGAAAATACAGCCCGGCGAGCAGGGCAACCGCGCCCGGGCGAATGTCGAGCGCAAAGCGGCGGTTCGTCATGCGGCAAGATAAAACTCCGGGTTATAGTAATACCCGTCGTGCATGAGCTCAAAGTGCAGGTGCGGCCCGGTCGCCTTGCCGGTCGCACCGACGAGCGCGATCTGCTGCCCCATCGTGACTGTCTCCCCGGCGCGCACGAGCAGCTTGCTGCAATGGCCGTAGAGCGTCGTGTAGCCGTCCGCGTGTCGGATCTTGACATAGTTGCCGTATCCGTCGTCCTGCCCGGCGGCGAGCACCGTACCGTCAGCAAAGGCACAGACTGCCGTGCCGGAATTGGCCGCGAAGTCTGTGCCATAGTGAAATTTCACCTTGTTTTCCAACGGGTGCAGCCGGTAACCGAAGCCGGACGAGGTGTAGCCTGCGACCGGCGTCGCATGCGCAAACGGCAGCTCGCTGACTGCGTAGCTGACATTGGCCGGCACGGCGTAGCCGGAATAGACCGCCTGCGCGTTGAGAAATGCCTCGCGCGCAGCAATCGCCGCCTGCATCTGCGGGCTCTCCGTCGGCTCGGGCGTCGGTGTCGGTGTGGGCTCCGGGGTCGGCTCCGGCGTAGGTGTGGGCGTTGGTGTCGGCTCCGGGGTCGGCGTCTGCCAGGCGGACATATCCACGGTGGGCAGATACTGCCGGAGCTGCGCATCCTGTGCCGGTGCCGGTGCAGGCGCAAATACGCTGCGGATCTCGGAAAAGACGGATTGATAGTCATCGTCCGTACTGATGGCCGGCAGCAGCACCTCGCGCGCATCCGCGGCAGCCGCCGGGGCGACCATCTTCACTGCCGTCAGCAGCAGGAACACCGCCGCACACAGATATACTCTCCAGCGCTTCATGCACATCACCCCCGATAACAGAAGTGTATGCAGACAGGCCCGGTTTTAGCACATCTGCAGCGCCCGCGTCGCGCGCGCCATGGCGATCGCCGCATAGTACGCGACCAGCAGCTCCGTGACCGGCATCGCCCACCAGATCGACGCCGCACCCAGCACCACCGGCAGCAGCAGGATCAGCCCCCCGCTGATGACGAGCCCGCGCGCGACCGAGACAAGAAATGCCGCCCCCGGCTTGAGGATCGCCTGAAAATAGTACGTGGAGAAAATATTCAGCGGCAGCAGCAAAAACGACACGGCATACGTGCGGATGATGCCCGGCGCCACGACCAGGATCGCGGCCGTCGGCCGCATGAAAATGCGGATATAAAGATTCGGTCAGGCCAGACTCAGTGCCGTCCAGAAAACGGAGAACGCCGCGCACGACACCAGCGCCGCCGTACCGTCCGGCCCCTGATGCTGGCCGACCATCGCCATGTCCACAACGCCGTAAATACACGAGATGAGCGCGCTGCAGAACGCCGCCAGAAAGTATTTGCGGTAGATCGCGCGCACATTGTCCCTGAGCAGATCCATGGTCATCCTCCTCGAAAAAGAAAAAAGCCGGACAAGGAACAGACATTTCAGTCTGCGCCTTATCCGGCTGCCGTTTCTCTGAACAGCTCGCCCTCCAGCGAACGAGGGTGTTATGCCAGAAGGAAGATGGATTGTCAAGCGGGAAAATGGCTTACTCGATGCCCTGCTGTTTGCACCAGATGTCCATGACGGTGTCCACCGGCAGGAGCTTGACCAGGCGCACCTGACGGCGCACCGGGTGGCCGAGAATGGAGACGCTCTTTTTCTTCTTCAGATCCTTCATGGCCTGCGCCGCTACCTCGTCGGGGCCGTACCACTTGTCCACGTAGCGGATGTATTCATCGTGATGCGCGACCTGCTGGAACTCCGTCTTGATCCAGCCGGGGCAGACACACATGACGTGGATGCCCTGCGGGCGCAGCTCGCGGCCGAGCGCGCGCGAAAGGCTCAGGACATAGCTCTTGCTCGCGCCGTACACCGCCTGATACGGTACGGGCTGCCAGGCAGAGTTCGAGCCCATGTTGATGATGCTGCTGCCGGCGTGCATATACGGCAGGCTCGCGTGGCACATGCCAGTGAGCGCGAGCGAATTGAGCTGCGCGCTGGCGAGCAGCTTCTTGCGGTCCGCCTCGGCAAAGGGGCCGAACACGCCGCAGCCGGCCGCATTGACCAGCATCTTGATCTCGGGCTGCTCCTGCTCGAGCAGGGCCTGATAGGCATCGATACTGCTCAGATCCGAGAGATCGAGCGCGATCGGGCGGATGGAGTTCGTGCACTTGTCGCGTAGCTCCTCCAGCCGCTCTTTTCTGCGGGCAATGACCCAGATCTCGTCATAGCGCGCGTCCTTGTCCACAGCGTAGACGAGCTCCCGGCCGATACCGGCGGATGCGCCGGTGATGACAGCAATGTTCATACGTTCTCCTCCAGAATGAAAATATCGGTAGCTCTATCATACCGAACTTGCACCGTCTGCGCAAGGGATGGGGGAATAAAAAATCGCTGCGGACGAAATAACGTCCGCAGCGACGTGGTCGGAGTGGCGAGACTTGAACTCGCGGCCTCATGGTCCCGAACCATGCGCGCTACCATCTGCGCTACACCCCGAAGCAGCTTTTTCATTATAATGATAACACGCATGGTTGTCAAGCATATTTTTCATTTTTCACAGAGAAACGTGCAAAATAAGTCGATTCTTGTTTCCGGAAGAAATGTTGATTTCTGCTAATTTTTCCTTGACAGGCAGCGGCATCCTGCTTATAATAATGACACTGCGGTCAGCCCTGTCTTGCAAACTTTGCTGACTACATATTTGGAGACCGGTCTCTCTGCCGGTCTCCTTTTTTGTTGCGATGCAAACCCGATGCATATAAAAATGCCGCGACCATAGTCGCGGCATTTTTATGGTGGACGATACAGGACTTGAACCTGTGACCCTCCGCACGTCAAGCGGATGCTCATACCAGCTGAGCTAATCGTCCGTGTCAGCGTTGGTTATTCTAACGCATCTGCACATCTTTGTCAAGCCCCTTTTTTCGACGGCTCCGAAAAAATCGGAGCCGTCGAATATCGGGTCGTCTTACTTCGCTGTGATATAGACCGTGCAGTCGGCCTTCACGCCGCCGCACTCGGCCGTGATCGTTGTTGTGCCCTTGCCCACACCGGTCACAACGCCTTTGTCGCTGACCTTGGCAATGGATTCGTCCTTACTCGACCACGTGACAGTTTGATTGCCGCCGGCCGGATAGATCGTCGTACCGAGCGGCACCTCATCGCCGACCTTGGCCGCAAACTCCGTGCGCTTGCTGCCGAGGAACGTGATGGTGATGCTCGTGACCGAGGACGTGGGCGTGGGTGTCGGCGTCGGTTCCGGCGTGGGTGTCGGTGTGGCGACCGGTGCACTCGTGACCGTTACCGGCGGCGTCGGCTCTGCGGATGCCGCAGCGTTCTTGTCGGCGTTCAGGCTCACGGTGATCAGCACAATGACGGCGGCGACGACCGCGAGGAGCAAAATACCGCCGAACAGCATCTGCCACTTGGCATTGACCGCGGCGTGCTCCGCCGCCGGCGTGCCGGCATTTTCACTCGACGTGCGCAGCGGGATCCGCTCGGCGGATTTGCTGCGGCTCGTACCGCAATATGGACAACGGCTGCGCAGGCCGGAATATTCACGGCCGCAGCGCCGGCAGGTGATCCTGGGAATGACGCTCATGAGGAAGCCTCCGTTATGTAAAGATTTGATACCCATTTGTTTTTCCTATCATACACTGTTCGGATTTTTTCGTCAAGAGGGAGAGCTTTCCGCCCTCCCTCTGCCGACTGTCAAAACTGCATCTGCACCCCGCCGAGCACATCCGACGTCTGGATGCGCTCCTGCTGCCCGGTGCGGGCGTTGACGGCAATGACGCAGCGCCGACCGTCGTCCGTTTCACACAGGTACTCATAGCACAGCGTCTCGCGCGCACCATAGAGCTTGAGAAACGCCGTGCGCGCATCCACGACCTGCAGCGAGCCGGGTACGGCGGCGCGTCCGGCGTCCGTGCCGATGGCATCCGCCGGGAGCATGCGCGCCTTGTGCGTGTCGAGATACGATGCGGATGAAAAGCCGCACACCGTGCCGTCATCGAGCCGGACACGCACACGAAGCTGATCCGCCGTGCACAGGACATCGTCCTGCACGTAGCAGAACGTGCAGATGAGCGACTGCCCCGCGTCCTCCGTATCGATCAGACGCATATCCGCATAGCCGCGCGCACGCAAAAACGCCGCAGCCGCCTCCGCGCCCTGCTCGGTCGAGAGCACAGGCTCCCCGCCGGCGCAGGAGGAATAATAGCGCAGCACTTCCCCGCCGGGAACCGTAACGGAGATATAGGACGTGTCGTCCCCGTCGTCAATGTCAAAGTTCCAGCACGGCACGGCGCCCTCCGAGCGGCCGGTCGGGTGCAGCCGCGCCGCATCCATGTCCAGAAAGGCCGCAGCCGCGGCCTGCGCCTGCTCCTCCGTGACCTCGTCGCGCCCCACCAGCATGGCATACTCCGCCGCCGTGCGCACCTGATAGTTGCCGTCCGCAATCGGCAGCGGCAGCTCCTCGAACGAATCCGCCAGCGCGGACAGCTCCGCCTCGAGCGTGTCGGACAGGTCTGTCTCCATGCTGAGATTTTCCAGCGATTCCGTGCTGCGCACATGCGCCGTCGTTGTGACCGCGCCGTCGTAGAGCGACTGGCCGAGCGCGGCAAGCTGCTCACTGAGCTGCGTCGTGGCATCGGAAAAAGCACGCAGATGCTCCAGCTCCTCGTCCGTGAACGTTCTGCCCTCCGCCGCGCTGCGCGAGAGCGTGCGCGCATAGTCTCCGGCAAGGGCAATATTGCGCGCGATGCGCGCGAGCGCATTGGAATTGACCGGCAGTACGCCGAGCGCCATCTCGGCCGTCTGCGCATTGCTGTAAATGTCCGTACAAACGGAGCACTCCATGGCCGCCGTCGTGGCGTACAGGCTCTTTTGCAGCGAACTGTCGAGCTCCTGCACGGCATTGAGCACCTCGCCGTAGGCATGGCGGTAATTGGCGTCCATGGCCGTCTGGCGGCGGTTGGCATCCGTGCGGCAGGCGATGAGCCCGACCGCCAGCGCCGCGACAAGTGCCGCCGTATAGGAAATGATGAGCACGCGCGTTTTTTTCTTCATAGCAAAGCACCCCTTCCGGACTAGTGTGACCGGAAAGGGTGCGTTTCATGTGCAATTTTTCTCAGCCGCCGATCTGCAGCGTCTGCGCCGAGGCAAGCAGACTCTCATACCAGCCTGCCGGAGCCGTACCAGCCCGGCAGAGCACGACGGAAATGCAGCCGTCCGCCGTCGGGATCAGATACGCCTCGAGCTGCTTTTGCACCGTGGCGCCGGTGACGCCGTAGGCGTTCAGGTCGCCGAGCTTGACCGCGCCGAGCGTCTCCGTCTCGGCGATGGTGCCGTAATCATTGAGAAGCGTGGCCGCGAGCGTCTGCGCGTCCGCCCCCGGGTGATAGCCGATCTCCAGATAGGCATCCATGCTCGCATCGTCCGCGCGGGCAAAGCAGCATTTGCCATCCATCTCCGTGCTCAGAAACGCGGAGGTATCCAGATACAGCGAGAAGTCCGGGCCGCCGCGCTGCGCGAAGGAACCGGTGACGAGCCGCATGGCCGTGTCCGTCCCGTCGACAGAGACCGTCTGCTCCGTCTCGCGTGCGGGCGCCTGGCCGCTGCCGAGGATCAGCTCCGGCTCGTCGGAATAGGGAAACTGCGGCAGATCCGTCGCCGCCGGCGGCTCCGCCGTCTGCTTGTGGATGCGGATGCCGGCCACGTTGACCACGATCAGCGCGATCGCAAGCAGCACGACCACGACAGCCATGACGATGACCGCCTGCTCCACGCCCGTGCGTTTTTTCATGCCGTTCACCCTTCCAGTTTGGCGATGCCGGCGTCGATCCGGCGCAGCGTCTCGTCCCGGCCGAGGATGCGGCAGATCTCCACCGCGCCGCCGGGCGTCACCGCGCGGCCGGACACCGCAATGCGCACCGGCCACATCACCTTCGCATTTTTCACTTCCAGCCGCTCGGCGAGCGCCTTCATGGCTGCGAGCAGGGTCTCATCATCCCACGCCGGAAGCCCGGCAAGCAGCGGGCGCACGGTCTTGAGCATCTCGAGCGAGACGGCGGCGTCGGTCTTGGACTTTTTGTTCGTATAGAGCGCAATGTCATACTCCGGAAGCGCGTCGAAGAAATCGACCTTTTCCGGGATGTCCGTGAGCACCTCGCAGCGCTGCTGGAGCAGCGGCGCGATCTGTGCGGGGTCGATGGCGGGGTTTTTCACGCTCTGGCGGATATAGGGCGCGGCCACGGCGGCAAACTGCTCCGGCGTCATGGCGCGGATATATTCGCTGTTGAAATACTTAAGCTTGTCGATGTCGAAGATCGCCGGGGACTTGGAGATGCCCTTGATGTCAAACGTCTCCACAAGCTCGGGCAGCGAATAGATCTCCCGCTCGCCGCCGGGCGCCCAGCCGAGCAGCGCCACATAGTTGACCACGGCCTCCGACAGGTAGCCCTGCGCGATCAGGTCCTCATACGACGGGTCGCCGTGGCGCTTGGACATTTTGTTGTGCTGGTCGCGCATCACGGGCGAGCAGTGGATATACTTCGGGATCTCCCATCCGAAGCCCTCATAGAGCAGGTTATATTTCGGCGTGGACGACAGATATTCCGACCCGCGCACGACGTGCGTGATGCCCATGAGATGGTCGTCCACGACATTGGCAAAGTTATACGTCGGCAGGCCGTCGCGCTTGATGAGCACCTGGTCGTCGAGCGTGTCGTTATCGACCGTGATGTCGCCGAAAATCTCGTCGTGGAACGTCGTCCTGCCCGTGCGCGGGATCTTCTGACGGATGACATAGGGCTTGCCGGCCGCGAGATTGGCCGCGATCTCCGCTTCACTCAGACGCGAGCAGCGGCCGTCGTACTTATGAATGACCGCGCCGTCGGAAACATTTTCTTCGGCCGCATCGTCTTTGTCACAGAAGCAGCGGTAGGCATGTCCGCGCGCGATGAGCAGCTCGGCATACTCTTTATAAAGTCCCCGCCGTTCGGTCTGGATATACGGGCCGACCGGGCCGCCGACGTCCGGCCCTTCGTCGTGCGTCAGGCCGCAGGCGCGCATAGTGCTGTAAATGACATCGACCGCGCCCTCCACATAGCGCCCCTGGTCGGTGTCCTCAATGCGCAGGATGAACTTGCCGCCGGCGTGCCGTGCGATCAGGTACGTATACAGCGCCGTGCGCAGATTGCCGACATGCATATAGCCCGTCGGGCTCGGCGCAAACCGGGTACGCACCTCACCGTGCGGGATGCGCCGCTCCATATCCTCAAACCACTTTTGATCTTTCATATTTTCGATATCCTCCGGATAAACAATTCTGAATTCTTCACATCTTTATATCTTATTTTACATCGCCTGGATTGTCAAGGAACTTTCTGTGTTGTATTCCCCCACCGGTTGTGGTACAATATTCAAACGAATGCGATTTTTCTACATTATCAGCTAAGGAAGTAATCAAAATGGACGAAAACACTGCAAAAAAAGTGATGCTCTCCGGCATCCAGCCGTCCGGTGATCTGACGCTCGGTTCCTACCTGGGCGCGATCAAAAACTGGAGCGAGCGCGCCGAGATCTTCGACTGCTATTATTTCATGGCCGACCTGCACTCGATCACCGTGCGGCAGAACCCCGCCGACCTGCGCCGCCGCACCATCGAGCAACTCGCGCAATACATCGCCTGCGGCCTTGACCCGGAAAAGAACACGCTCTTCATCCAGAGCCATGTGCCCGCGCACACCCAGCTTGGCTGGGTGCTCAACTGCTACACCATGTTCGGCGAGCTCTCGCGCATGACGCAGTTCAAGGATAAGAGCGCCAAAAACGCCGAGAATATCAACGGCGGTCTGTTCACCTACCCTGCCCTGATGGCGGCGGACATCCTGCTCTATCAGCCGGACTATGTCCCCGTCGGCAGCGACCAGAAGCAGCACGTTGAGCTCTGCCGCGACGTGGCCACCCGCTTCAACAACATCTACGGCGACGTGTTCAAGATCCCCGAGCCGTACATTCCGAAGGTTGGCGCGCGCGTCATGAGTCTTGTATCGCCGGAAAACAAAATGTCCAAATCTGACAAAGACCCCAACGGCACCGTGTACCTGCTTGATCAGCCGGACGTGATCATGCGCAAGTTCAAAAAGGCCGTCACGGACTCCGACACCGAGCGCTGCGTGCGCTACGATCTGGCGAACAAGCCCGGCGTGTCGAACCTGATGAGCATCTACTCCGCCTGCACCGGCGAAACTTACGAGCAGATCGAGACAGCATTTGCGGGCAAGGGCTACGGCGCGTTCAAGCCCGCCGTCGGCGAGGCTGTCGTCGAGACGCTGCGCCCCATCCGCGAGGAGACTGAGCGCCTGCTCAAGGACAAGGCTTATCTGGAGAGCGTCTACAAGGCCGGCGCGGAAAAAGCGTCCTACATTGCCAACAAGACGCTGCGCAAGGTCTATAAGAAAGTCGGCTTCGTCGCCAAATAATACTTACATTATTGGAGATCAGTTCCCATGTTTCTTAACACTGCTGTCTGGATTAAAGTCATGCTCGCAATCATCATTGCGTTCGTGGTCAGCTTTGCGCTGACACCGGTCGTCAAGATCCTGGCGCAAAAACTTGGCGCCATGGATGTACCGGGTGAGGCTCGGCGCGTGCACGACCACCCCATCCCCCGCATGGGCGGTCTGGCCATCTTCCTGGGCTTCATCGTGTCAATGCTCCTGTTCGTGGACATCACGCAGGAGGTGCGCGGTATCCTGCTCGGGTCGATCATCATCGTCATCACCGGCGTGATCGACGATATCATTTCCCTGCGCGCATGGACCAAATTTCTGATCCAGATCCTCGCCGCCGTCATCGCCGTGCTGCACGGCGTGGTCATCAACGTTGTGTCGAACCCGAACGTGTTCAGCAGTCAGGAGGCCATTGTCCTCGGCTGGCTCGCCATTCCGCTGACCGTGCTGTGGATCGTCGGCATCACCAACTCCGTCAACCTCATCGACGGGCTGGACGGGCTGGCCGTCGGCGTGTCGACCATTAGCTGCGTGACGATTCTCGTCGTCGCCCTGCTCGTGTCGGAGCCGAACGTGGCGCTCATCGTCGCGGCGCTCGCCGGTGCGTGCATCGGCTTTATGCCGTACAACCTCAACCCCGCCCGCATTTTCATGGGTGACACCGGCTCGCTGCTGCTCGGCTATGTGCTGGCGACCGTGTCGGTGCTCGGCCTGTTCAAATTCTACGCGATCGTGACGTTCGTCGTGCCGGTGCTGGCGCTGGCCGTGCCCCTGTCGGACACGCTCTTTGCGTTCTGCCGCCGCATCCTCCACGGGCAGAGCCCGTTTCACGCCGACCGCGGCCACTTCCACCACAAGCTGATGGATCTCGGCCTGAACCAGAAGCAGGCCGTGGCGATCCTCTATGCCATCAGCGCCACGCTCGGCCTCGCCGCCGTCGTGCTCACGACCAAGGGCTCGATCCGCATTGCACTGCTCATCCTCGCGCTGCTCATCGGCTTCATCGTGTGCGCTTTCATCCGCAAGAGCGTGCACAAGCACCACATCGACGTTGAGCTGCAGGAAGCGCAGGCTGCTGCAGCTGAATCGGACGCGCAGGAAACGGCGGCAGGTACTCCAGACGAAACGGCCGCAGCCCCGGAGGCGCCTGAAGCGCCCGCGCAGGAGGTTTCGAATGATGAAACGCATTAAAGTCATGTCCGTTTTCGGCACCCGGCCGGAAGCGATCAAGATGGCGCCGCTCGTGCTCGAACTGCAAAAGCACCCGGAGATCGAGAGCGTTGTGTGCATCACGGCACAGCACCGGGAAATGCTCGACTCCGTGATGGACTGCTTCGGCATCCGGGCGGACTATGACCTGAACATCATGCAGCAGGGGCAGGATCTGACCGCGATCACGACGCGCGTGCTCGCGCGTATGCGCGATGTGCTCAGCGAGGTTCAGCCGGACATTGTGCTTGTCCACGGTGACACCACGACAACGTTTGCCGGCGCACTCGCCGCATTTTACGCCAAGATCCCCGTCGGCCATGTGGAGGCCGGCCTGCGCACGTTCGACCGCTGGTCCCCCTTCCCGGAGGAAATGAACCGCTCCCTCGTCGGCCGCATTGCCACGCTGCACTTCGCGCCGACCGCAAACAACGCCCACAACCTCGAACGCGAGGCCGTGGAGGGCGATATCTTCATCACCGGCAACACCGTCATCGACGCCATGGCCTACACCGTGCGCGGCGAGCAATTCGTCTCAGACGAGTTGCAGCAGGTCGATTTCACGCGGCGGGTCATCGCCATGACCTGCCACCGGCGCGAGAATTACGGCCAGCCCATGCGCAATATCTTCACCGCCGTGCGCCGTCTGGCGCTCAATTATCCGGACGTGGAGATCGTCTACCCCGTGCACCTGAGTCCCGTCGTGCGCAGCACGGCCGAGGAGCTGCTCGGCGGCGTGCCGAACATCCGGCTCATCGCGCCGCTCGATGCCGTGGATATGCACCGGCTCATGGCGCGCAGCTACATGGTCATGACCGATTCCGGCGGCATTCAGGAAGAGGCGCCCGCGCTCGGCAAGCCCGTGCTCGTGCTCCGGCGCGAGACGGAGCGGCCGGAGGCCGTCACCGCCGGCACCGTGAAGCTCGCCGGGACGGACGCGGAAGAGATCTACCGTCTGGCCGCCGAGCTGCTTGACGATCCGGCGGCCTACGATCGGATGGCCAAGGCCGTCAATCCCTACGGCGACGGGAAGGCCTGCCCGCGCATCGCGCAGGCGATCCTGAGCCACTTTCTCCCCGGCGCACAGCCGCCCGAGCCGTTCGTGCCCGCGCACTAAAGAAACAGCATCCCGCCGAGGATAAACAGCAGTTCCTTGTCGCCGCTCTCGCGGTACATGAGATACAGCACCAGAATCAGCAGCAGGTCCTCACTCTCGAGATCTGCCAGCGAAAATTTCTGCAGCAACTGCTGCAAGCCGCCGCCGGGCAAGCCCGGCGGCGGCTTGTTGTTTCTGCCAGACGGCGCGGGCGGTCGCGGGCGAATCTCCGGCTGCGGTGCGTCCGGCACACGCTCGACCCGGCCGCTGTTGCCCTGATAACGATTATACATGGTCGTCCCCCTCCAAGTCCTCGGCGGCGAGCTCGGCAAGTGACGCGAGCCGCGCGAGCTTCATCGCGCGGTCGATCTTGCGCCGGCGCTTCTCGGCCAGATAGGGCTTCATGGCCTCGAGCAGGTGACGATTGGCGGAGTCGTGTCCGCTCCCGCGCAGCGCCGACATCATCCGGCGCAGCTGACCCATATCGAGGTCGAGATCCGGCTCCGGTGCGGACGGCGGCGCTGACTTGTCGCCGCCGTCGCCCAGGATCGAGGATGCCAACTGCGCGATCTTGCCGAACTGCTTCGGATCCTTGAGCAGCGCATCGAGCTTTTCCCCGATCTCATCCATCCTGCATCGCGTCCTTTACTTTCCCGGCCAGACGCTGCCCGGTGTCCGTGCTGAGCACCTGCGTGAGGATCTGCCGCAGTGTCTCGGTGTCCCCCGCGCGCGCCGCCTGCTCGATCTTCTGCGCATCGAGCACGTCGGCCAGCTTCTGCCCGTCGGTCGAGTCGGCGATCTCCTGCAGGCGCTGCAGGCGCCCGTCACGCGCGAGCTGGTTTTTCAGCGCATCCAAGTCCTTCATATCGGTCACGCTCCATTCGGGGCGGCTTGACTTTGCAGGCCGTGTCCCGTATAATGCGGATGGCCCGGCTCCGCCGGGTATCCTGCTTTTATTGTATTCTATGAACAAAGCGGAGGTGACTTGCTATGAAGATCCTCGTTTTTTCCGATTCGCACGGCCGGACGCTCGGCATGGTGCGCGCCGTCCGGCAGCAGCAGCCGGACGCCGTGTTCCATCTCGGCGACTGCGAACGCGACACGCAGCGGCTGACAAAAGAGTTTCCGGAGCTGCTGCTCTACTGCGTCTGCGGCAACTGTGACCGTGAGCCCGTTTATCCGGAGGTGCAGCAGCTCACGCTCGACGGCGTGAAGTTTTTCCTCACGCACGGGCATCGTTACGGCGTGAAATACACACTCGACGCGCTGCTCAATGCAGCCTATTTCGCCGGGGCGGACATGGTACTCTTCGGGCACACGCACCGTGCCGTCAGCGAGACGATGCAGGGACTGTATGTGGTCAATCCCGGCACGGCGGGCGTCGGTGCGGTATGCACCTATGCTTGCATCACGACCGAAAACGGCGCGATCCGCACCGTCGGCATCCACGCCATCCCGGAAGCATAAAACAGCGCTCCCCCGGCCGAAGCCGGAGGAGCGCTGTGCTGTCCTTCCGTCTGATTTACTTTTCGCGGAATGTGACGTAGAGCGTGTGGTTGGTGTCCACGTTCATGAACGAGTAGCTCGTCAGCGGCAGCACCGTCGTGCCGTCAATGACCAGCGTGGCAACTTCGTAGCCGTCCTTCGGCGTGATCGTGAACGATACGCTGCCGCCCTCGGCCACCTTCTGGTTGCCGCTCGGGCTGACGCTGCCGCCGGCGCCGCACGTGACCGTGATGGTGTATTCCTTCTTCTCCGGCCCCGCGGAAAGGGAGACCTGGATCGTCGTACCCGGCTTGACCATCGTGCCGCCGACCGGGTTCTGGCGCGCGATGGAGCCTTTCTGCACGTTGTCGTCGTAGACATTTCCGCTCTCCTCGAGCGTAACGCCGAGGTTCTTGGCCGTCTCCTGCGCCTGCTGGAGCGTCAGCCCGACAAAACTCGGAATGGCGACCGGAGTGTCCTCCGGCGCAGTCGGCTCCTCCTTCGGGCCGAGCGAAACGACAAACGCGACCGTCTGCCGGTGCTTGAGCTGCGTACCCTCGTTGACATCCTGCCGGATGACGATGCCCTTGGTCTCGTCGCTGTTTTCATAGGTAATGCTCGGCTCGGCGTCAAGCTCCGCGAGCTGCGCCTTGGCCGAATCCTCCGTCTGACCGACGAGATTAGGCAAAATGCGCTCGTTGCCCTTATGGAAATTGAACACGCCGGACAGCGCACAGATCACGACCGTCGCAAGCGCGAGCACCGCGGAAACGGCCGTGATCGTCAGCCGTTTGCGCTCGCTCATGCGCCGGACGCCGTGCCGGGGCCGCGTGGTTGTCTGTCTGCTCATATTTTTTCCTCCGGAAACGTTAGGATGGATAGAAATTTCATAGAAACAAGTATATAATAACATAGACGCGCAGTTTTGACAAATGTTCGTTTTTGGGGGAATTGCAAATGAAAAAAATCGCACTCGTGACCGGCGCCTCCCGCGGCATCGGCAGGGCGACCGCGCTGGCGCTGGCGCGCGACGGCTGGACGGTCCACGTAAACTATCTCATATCCCGCGCCGCGGCCGAGGCCGTGGCCGCACAAACCGGCGGGCTGGCCATCTGCGCCGATGTGAGCGACGCGCAGGCCGTCGCCGCCATGTTCGCGCAGGCCGGCCCCGTGGAGCTGCTCGTAAACAATGCCGGCATCGCCGTCTACGGACTGCTGACAGATCTGGAGCCGACCGTCTGGCAGCGGCTGTTTGACGTCAACGTCACGGGTATGTACAACTGCTGCCGGTGCGCCATCCCGCCGATGGTACACGAAAAGGCCGGACACATCATCAACCTCGCGTCCATTCTCGGCACGAACGGCGCCTCCTGTGAGGCGGCCTACTCTGCGACAAAGGGCGCGGTCGTGGCGCTGTCGAAGGCACTGGCAAAGGAGCTGGGGCCGTCTGGCATCCGCGTCAACTGCGTCGCCCCCGGCTGCATTGACACGGATATGATCGCAAACCTCAGCCCGGAGGACAAGGCCGAGCTGGCGGATGCCACGGCTCTGTGCCGCATGGGCAGCGCCGAGGACGTAGCGGACGCGATCACGCTGCTGGCGAGCGAACGCGCGCGCTTCGTGACCGGACAGGTGTTCGGCGTCGACGGCGGGCTGCTGATCTGAAACAACATATAGCGCAAGCAGGTGCATACCCGATCGGTATGCACCTGCCGTTTCTTTTATTCCGCCGCCGGCGCGCCGGATGCAGTGCTGCCGGGCGTCTTGGGCTTGTTGCGGCCGCGGCCGCCTCTGTGGCGGCGGCGATGGCCGTCCGTGCGCTTTTCCCCGTCGGCACGCTTCTCGCCGTTCGGCGCGGCGCCTTCAATCGTCTTCGGTACCTGAGCCTTTGTACGGCGCTCTGCACGCTCGCCGGCGGGCTTGTCCCCCGGCTTGCGCGCGCCAGGCTTGCGGTTTTGCTGGGATTTCTGGCGCTGCTGCCCCTTGGCCTTTGCGCCCTCCTGCGCCGGCTGCTCCGTCTTCGGCTGCGCCTGTCCGTCTGCCGGCTTCTTCCCGCCGTGGCCGCGCGAGCGGCGGCGCGGGCGCTTTTTCTTCTCGCCCTGCTCCGGAGCACGGGCGGTGTCCGGCTTCTTGTCGCCGTAGACCTCATCGGCAAAGAGCTGCGGCAGCGCCCACGGATCCTCTTTCGGCTCCTCCTCGCGCACCGGCTTCGGCCGATCCTTCAGCAGGGACGGCAGCGGTTCGCCCGGCTTCGGGCGGCCGCCCGGAATGACGGCGATCTCATCTGCCTGATAGTTTTTGAAAACGTCCTCGCCCTGCCCGTCGAGCTTGACCTTCAGGCTGCTGCGCAGAATGTTGACCGACGACACGGTGCCGTATCCGGCGGGCGTCTCGACAAAGGCGCCGACTTTCGGCACCGCCTTGACCAGCTCCTCATACGCCGCCTGCTCATAGCGCAAGCAGCACATCAGGCGGCCGCACGCGCCGGAAATTTTCGACGGATTGAGCGACATGGACTGCACCTTCGCCATCTTCGTGGACACGGGCTGGAAATCATCCAGAAACTGATTGCAGCAGTACGGCCGGCCGCAGATGCCGATGCCGCCGAGCATCTTCGCCTCGTCGCGCACGCCGATCTGCCGCAGCTCGATGCGGTTGCGGAACACGGACGCAAGATCCTTGACCAGCTCACGGAAATCCACACGCCCGTCGGACGTGAAGAAAAACATCGTCTTATTGCCCTCGAAACTGCACTCGACATCGACGAGCTTCATATCCAGGCCGTGCTCGGCGATCTTCTGCTTGCAGATGGCAAAAGCCTCTTTTTCGCGGCGGCGATTGATCTCCTCAATGCGCAGATCGTCCTTCGTGGCGATGCGCGCAAGTGAGCGCAGCGGCTGCACGACCGACGCTTCCGTTACCTCGTGATTGCCCTGCACGCACTCGGCCAGCTCCAGCCCGCGCGACGTCTCAACGACCACCTTATCCCCGGCAGCCACCGCAACACCATGCGGATCAAAGAAATAGACCTTGCCGCGGTTTTTGAATTTTACACTGATAACTTCTGTCAATTTAATATCCTCACTTCTGAACTTTTGCCTGCACGCCCGAGACGGCCAGCAGGCCAAAGATATGCTTCGTACCGACATTGGCGCGGCGGTAATCCTCGCACGTCTCCATCAGCCGGAGCTGCTGCGCACACAGCGCCTGCGGCAGGACACGGTCATCCGGCTGCGCCAGAAGCTGCACCAGCCGCTGCTGCACGGCAGCCAGAAACGCCGGGAGCGTCTGCGCGTCCATTCCCTCCTGTGCAAGGCACCAGCGCAGAAGCACCAGCCGGTCCTGCGAGGCGACCGCGCGCAGATAATCCTGCGCAAGGGTGCGGATCTCCTCCGACTCCTGCATCTGCTCCGACGGATCGCGCAGCAGCGCACAGCGCGAGCGCACCGTCGGCAGCAGCAGCTCGGGGCTTGCGGCCGCAAGGATGAACGCCGCGCTCTGCGGCGGCTCCTCGAGCAGCTTCAAAAACGCATTTTGCGCGCTGAGATTCATCGCGTCCGCGCGATGAAACACATACACTTTCCGCTCTGCCTCATTCGGCAGGATGTATGCCGTCGCCGCCACGTCACGCACCTGATCGACGCGGATGAGCGGCAGCCGCTCCGACCCCTGCGGCTGGATGTGGATCACATCCGGATGCACGCCGCCATAGACCTTGCGGCAGTCCCGGCACGTCCGGCACGGGCGCACACCGTCGCTGCGGCAGAGCATGGCCGCCGCCAGATCGAGCGCGAGCCGGTCGCGCGCCTGCTCGGACTGGGACGCAACAATATACGAATGCAGCAGGTGCTCCTGCGGTTGAAATTGCAGCATACGCGCGCTCCTTTCGGCATACATTGTTTATTTTACCCGCTGCGGCCGGTTTCGTCAATCACAATCGGCGTTTCTGTATAAAAAAAGCAGGCAGCACCGGCTGCCTGCTTTTCCATGTGTTGTGCTCAGGTGTTCTTTTCGAGATAGTCCACAACCTGACGGACGGTGGTCAGCTCCGCCGCCTTCTCGTCCTCGATCGTGATGCCGAAAGCGTCCTCGATCGACATGACCAGCTCCACGACGTCGAGCGAATCCGCGCCGAGATCGTCCACGATGTTGGTGTCCATGGTGATGGTGTTTTCGTCCACCTCAAACTGGTGGGCGAGCAGTTGTCTCACTTGTTCGAACATAATACCGTTTCCTCCTAAGTCTCTCGTCAGCTCCACTCACGGCTGACCGGTTTGTTGCTGGTGCGCTGCGGCTTCTCATAGGAGACCACAACGCGGCGGTTCGGCTCGGTACCGGTCGAACTCGTCGTCACGCCTTCGTAATCCTGCAGTGCCGTGTGGATGACGTGGCGCTCGTAGGAATTCATTGGCTCAAGCGCCATGCTGCGCTTGTACTTGATGGCCTTGGCAGCCATCTTCTCCGCCAGACGCACGAGCGACTCCTCGCGCTTGGCGCGATAGCTCTCCGCATCGACGCTGATGTGCATATGCTTGTCGCTGCCGCGGTTGACGGCGTAGTTGGTCAGGTGCTGGATCGCGTCGAGCGTCTCACCGCGGCGGCCGATGACCGCGCCCATGTTGCTGCCAGACAGGTTGACGTTGACGCCGCCGTTGTCGCGCGGCGTAATGTCGATCTGTGCCTGGATGCCCATGTGCTCGAGCAGGCCGCTGACGAAAGTGCGGATGCGCGCGTAGCTCTCCGGCTCGTCCGCCGGGGCGGCAGGCTGTGCCGGCTGCTCCGCCTGGGGCACGGCAGTGTCCGCCGGGGCTTCTGCCGGGGCGGGCTGTGCTTCTTCCTCATCCGGGGCTTCATACTGCACACGGACAACGGCCGGGCTGGCGCCAATGCCGAGGAAGCCGGACTTGGCACGCTCCACGATCTCGACGGAAACATCATCCCGGTCAAGGCCAAGCTCTTCGAGCGCGGCTGCGATCGCCGCGTCCTCAGTCTTGCCGGACTTTTCCAGTGTTTTTAACATCATTCAGTACTCTCCTGTTTTCCTTCGGGCACTTCGGCTGCCGGCTGCTCCGTCTCCGGGGCGGCGGGCTGCGCCTCATAATGATCCCGCGCATAGGCACGGCCACGCGCATAACGGCGGTTGCCGACCTGAGACTCCGGCGCGGCCGCCTGCTCGACGCCGAGACGCTCACGGCGGGCAGCGCGCTCTTCACGCACCGCAGCGGCCTTGCGCTCGTCGTCCTTCTGCTTCTGGCTGGCCTGAATCTTCTTCTTGCTGGTATTGGGGTTGACGACGGTCTCGCCGGCGGCCTTCAGGCGCTCGGTCTCGAGACGCTTGCGCTCCAGCTCCGCGTCGCGCGCTTTTTCACGCGCGATCCGCTCGGCATCGAGCTTGTCGAGCTGCTTGTTGTAGACCTTCGTCAGGCTGACATCACGCAGGATGCCGAGAATGCTGTTGACGATCCAGTAGATGCCCAGAGCGGCCGGCATCGTATAGCAGATCCACAGCGACACGAGCGGCATCATGAGCATCATGGTCTTGTTCGTCGCGGCGGCCTGCTGCTGGTTGGTAGCGGGCTGCGGCGTCAGCGATGTGCTGATCTTCATCGACAGCCACGACAGCACCGCCGAGACGATCGGGATCAGGAACAGGCCCAGAGCCGGAAGCCAGACGGCTTTGTTGCTCCAGTCGAAGGCCCAGAACTTGATCGACGGCTGCTGACCCATGTTCAGGCCGATGAACGAATAATCGATATTGAGCAGTTTGCCCGAGAAATCACCGAACGCGCCGGTCACGGCGTCCCAGTTTTGATGGATGAGATCGGCGATCTGGATCTCCTGATAGGCAGACTTCGTCTGGGCGACGTAACCCGCGTTGGTCGTGACCCAGTCGGTCAACTGCGCAACGGCATCCGCACTCAGACCCATCATCTTCGTCAGCGGCTGACGGATGACGCTGTAAAGCGCGATCAGGATCGGGAACGGGATCAGGCTCCAGAGGCAGCCGGACATCGGGTTGATCTTCTCTTCCCGATAGAGCTTGGCCATTTCCTCATTGAGCTTTTGCTGGTTTCCCTCGTGCCGGCGCTGAAGCTCCGCGATCCGCGGCTGAAGGCGGCTGGTGCGCATCATGCTCTTCTTGCTCTTGGCCATGAACGGAAGCAAAATCAGGTTCACGACCACGCCGAAGAGGATGACCGCCCAACCGTAGCTGCCGGTCAGTTCATAGAGCGACTTGAGCAGCCAGGCAAAGGGTGCAGTAATCCAGGACATAAGACGACTCCAATTCTTAGGATTTCCCGGTCATGGCACCGGGTCATAAAATTCATGTGCCCCCGTGTGGAACGGATGGCAGCGGGATATGCGCTTGATGGCCAGCCACGAGCCCTTGAGCGCTCCGTATTTCTCCAGAGCCTCCAGCGCATATTCTGAGCAGGTCGGAATGAACCGGCAGCAGGGTGGTTTGAGCGGTGAGATATACTTACGGTAAAACTTCACCAGGGCAATGAGCAGCCGCTTCATACGCCGCCATCCCCTTCCGTCAGCAGACCGAGCTGGGTGCAGGCGGACAAAAACGCCTGCTCCAGTTGGTGATAGTCCGCCGTGCGCGCGCGCACGCGCGAAACGACCACGAGGTCATATCCGCGCGCGATCTGCCCCTCATGCAGGCGATAAATCTCCCGCAGGCGGCGGCGGATGCGGTTGCGCACAACGGCGTGACCGACTTTGTTGGACACGGTGTAGCCGATGCGGCTGCGGCCAGCGCGGTTTTTCCGGCAATAGACCACCAGATAGGCATTGGCGCAGCTCTTACCCTTCGAGTACAGACGCCGGAATTCATAGTTTTGTTTGATCGTGCTGGTAAATTCCAAAGGTCTCCCCGATCCTCTCCTGTGCAGGTTCCGCATAAATGCCTTTAGGGCGGAAAGATCCCGCCCTGAAAAACGTTATGAAGAAGTCTGCCTGCTCACGCGCAGCAACTCAGTAGCTGAGATGCTTTCTGCCCTTCGCTCTGCGGCGGGACAGCACCTTGCGGCCGTTGGCGGTCGCCATTCTCTTGCGGAAGCCGTGCTCTTTCTTGCGCTGAAGCTTCTTGGGCTGATAGGTACGGAACATGGTGTTTTTCTCCTTTCGATCATACTCAACAGCGGCTCATGCCGCCGTAGTTGGCAAAAAGTATCCGGCGCCAGACGACTGACGCCGGATATATATTATACACTACGGGAATTCTCTCTGTCAACCGTCATTTTTCGCAGCCGCAGGCCCGCGCAGATCTTCGCCGGTGATGTACTTTTTCAGCGGCTTCCACAGCAGCGCACCGATCACGAGCACGAGCACCATGTCGATGAACATGAAGCTGCCGTTATACAGCGCCGAATAAAACCACGGCGTCGTCATCGTCAGGCCGAAGAAAGTCTCGGGCATGTACTCCGCCCAGACCGTCGCGCCAACGACATAGTGCACGAGAAAGCGCGCCACACTGCCGACGACCGTGCCGATGAAAAAGCCGCCCTTGAGCTTCGAGCACGCGCCGGCAAAACCGAGCACCGTGAACGCCAGCAGATAGTCACCAATGAGCGACTGCCACGTCCAGGCATAGGTGCTGCTGAGCACCGCCTGCAGGATGCTGTACGCAAAGCTGGCCAGCATGCCCGGGCCGAAGCCCCAGCGGGCGCAATAGAGAAAGATCGGCAGCATCTCGATCGTGATGGAGCCGCCCTGCGGGAGCTCAAAAAGCTTGAGATAGCTCAGAACCTGCGCGAGTGCGATGAAGATCGCACCCTCGCACAGCGCGCGCAGGCGCAGATGGGATTTGCTTTGGGTCATGTTGTGTTCCTCCTCAAAGAAAAAAACTGCATTGCCCAAACAATGCAGTTCATAGAAAACGATACAGTATAAATTTCGTTTCCTACGCCGGCATTATCCGGATCAGGTCTGTGGGTATCGAGTTTCGATTCGCTCGTCTCAGCCGGGAAAGACCCAGCCCCCCAATATATAGCGCTATATACATACAGGATTGTACACAGTTGCCCTGCATCTGTCAAGTCATAGTTCCGTGTCCTCTGCGTACAATTCGGCCACGGCCGCAAGCATGCTGCGCATCTCCTGCCGGGCTGTCGGCGGGGAGAGAAGCTCCGCCTCCGTGCCGAAGCCATACAGCCAGGCATAGAATTTCGGACTTGTGACCACATTCAGCGTGACGCTGAAATGCTCCGCCCCATCGGCAACAACGATCACGTCCTTGCCGAACCGATCCAGCACGGCGCCGATCAGATGGTTGGCAAAGCGCAGGCGCACCGTCTGCTCTTCCCCGCTGAACATGCTGAACACTTTTTTGGAATATACCGACAGATCCAGCTTCGAGAGACCGTCCGTGCCCTCGCGCGGCGCCTCGAGTGCAGAGATGTCCGTCATCTTATCCACGCGGTAATGCTTGCGCAGCTCGGCCTCGGCATCCCACGCCAGCAGGTAATAGTTTTCATTGTCCCACATCAGCGCCAGCGGGCTGACGACGTAATACGCGCCCGCCTTGCGGTAGCGCCGCTGCTTGGAGACGGTGTATTCAAAGTAGTGAAAACGGATCTGCCGATCCCGGGAAATGGCATCCGAGATCTCATCGACATTATAATACACGCTCTCGTTCATGCTCTTGACGCGGCCGTGCACATAGACCTGCCGCTGCAGGAGCTGCGCGTCGTAAATGCTGGCCAGACTCTCGATCTTCTTGATCAGTGCCAGCGTCTTTTTGTGCGTAATGAATTTCGACGACTGCACGCTGTCCACCAGCAGCTTGAGTTCCGGTGCCTCAAACGTGCGCGAGCCGACATAGTAGCCGGTCGTCCTGGACTTGGTCTGCACGATGTCCAGCCCAAATGTGCGCAGAGCCTCCAGATCGTCGTAAATGCTCTTGCGCTCGGCCGACACGCCGTGCTGGGCCAGCTGTGAGATCATCTCCGGTACGGTCATCGGGTGGCGCTCATCCGTCTGCTGCAGCAGGATCTCCATCAGGTACAGCAGCTTCAGTTTCTGATTCGGTGATTTTGGCATAGTGATTCTCCGTTTCCCGTAAGGATCGGCATAATATTACCACAAAAAAGCGGTAGAAAACAGCGCCCCTGCAAAAAAGTACAAATTTTCGGCACAGTCTGCGCGCCTTAAAACGCTGCGGCCGTCCCCGGATCCAGGATAGCGTCCAGATTGTCCAAGATAAAATGCTGTGCATCCGGGCAATACAGCGTGACCGAATAGGCTCCGCGTGTTCCCTGCCGTTCCTCCGTCGTGAGTCCGACGGAGCGTCCCCGCGCCGTTGGCGCGCGAAACGGCTTTCCGCTCGGCCGCTCGATCTCTTCCAGAAAGCCAAGCTGCAGCAGCCAGCCGGTGATCGCCGTCGTCCGCAGGCGCCGGTAAACACCCGGATCCACCATCTCATTGAGTGCATGGCAAAGCATCGTCACGGTCATGGGCGCTTCCGAAAACGGGAACTGCGCGCGCTGCTCCGCCGGCAGTGCAAACGGAAGCTTCTGCCCGCTTCTGCGCGCGACACTGCCGCCGTTATCCAGGAGCTCCTGCAGCAGACCGGACACAAAGAAAAAACAGCGCGACAGCTCCACCCGGTTGAGCACGCTGTCGTCCGGCAGCTCCGCGCCCGTCGCCGGGTCCAGCCCAAGGGCAAGTGCATCGAGGCAGTGCTTGGCGTTCAGAATACGTTCCTTTTGCGTCATATCATCGCCCGCTTCCGTGTTTTTCTTCATCATAGCAGAATGAGAGTCCCATAAGCAGGACTCTCATCAAAAATATCCAATTTTCTCGTACATGTTTTTCATTTCCGGCGCGGCAGCGCAGCCAACATTATGATGCCGACGGCGGAACGTGCCGTCAATGCGCAGGCCACTTCCCCACAGCGAAGTGAAAGCCCTCCGCCGGTGCGACCTGCGGAGGGCTTGCTTTCAAGTCTTATTTCCGGGTGCCGCCGCCGCGCGCCGCGTGCGCAGACGGGCCGAGCCTGCATCGATGAGCCAGACGAGCAGGACAAAGCCGAGGAAAATGGCGCTGACATCATTCCACGCGTACTGGTTCATGGCGAAAATGAGCGGCGCGCCGATGCCGCCGGCGCCGACAAGGCCGAGCACGGACGCCTCGCGGATGTTGACATCGAACCGGTAGAGCACAGCCGAGGAAAACGCCGGGCCGAGCTGCGGCAGCACCGCATAGCGGATGCGCGGCAGCAGGGAGACACCCATTGCGCGCAGCGCGTCGTAGGCGCGAAAATCCAGCGACTCGATCGCCTCGGTAAAGCGCTTGCTGAGCAGACCGATGCTGCACACCGCGAGCGTCAGCACACCGGTGAACGCGCCGGGTCCGGAGACACGGATGAAGATGAGCCCATAGATCAAAAACGGCACGGAGCGGATCGCCACGATCAGCACCCGAAACAGCAGCGCGACCGGGCGCGGCAGCAGCTTCGGCGTGCTCAAAAACGCCAGCGGCAAAGCGAGCAGCGCGCCGAGACCCGTACCGGCCAGCGCGATGCCGACCGTCTCGAGCAACAGCCAGCCGAGCCCGTCCTTGCCGGTGCCGAAGAAAAAGCTCCAGTCCGGGTGCAGCAGGCCCGTACCCATCGCCGCGAGTACGCTCCGGCTCGTGTGCGCCAGATCCGGCGCCTCGATGCCCGCCGTGCAGACGACCACGCACACCAGCACCGCCGCCCAGAGCGCGCGCTTTGGCCCGCGCGGGATGCTGCGCTCGCCGCGGATGATGTGCCCAAGCGCATGGCTGAGCCACTCGATGCAGCCGACGGTCACGAACAGGCACACGAGGATCGCGCCGACGCGGCCGTACTCCCGCCACGAGATCTTCTCGTTGAGCAGCAGGCCGATGCCGCCGGCGCCGACATAGCCGAGGATGGCACTGTGGCGCACATTCGTCTCGAGCAGATAGAGCGCATTGGTCAGGTAGCCCGAGGCGATCTCCGGCACGACAGCGCGCGCATAGGCCCGCGCCGGGGACGCGCCCATGGCGCACAGCGCGCGGTAGGGCGCGAGCGTCAGCACCTCGATGTCCTCATAGGTCAGGCGCGTCATGACGGCCAGTGTGAAGAGCGTGATGGCGACCGTGCCGGAGAACGTGCCGAGGCCGAACAGGAACGTCGCCAGCAGCGCAAGGATCAACGCCGGGAACGAGCGCAGCACCTGCACCAGAAACCGCAGAATCCGGCGCACCGGCGCCGGGCACGGCAGGTTGGCCGCGCACAGCGGCGCGAGGATGAGCGCCAGCAGCACGCCCAGCGCCGTGCCGGTGACGGACATGCGCAGCGTGGCCAGCAGCGGCGCGACGATCGCGGACAGGTAGCTCCAGTCCGGCGGAAATAGCTGCGCGGCAATGTCACGCAGATGCGCCCGCCGCGCCCAGAACACCGCGGGGTCGCACCCCGTGAGCCGGAACGCCAGCACAAACAGCGCGAGCACGCCCAGTGCCCGCGCCCAGCGTTTGCCGCGGGAGCGCGTCATGGCGCAGCCCCGCTTTCCGCGCCGCCATAGATCCGCGCGAGGTCTGCGTCCGTCACGGCGGCAGGCGCGCCGTCGAGCACGATCCGCCCGGCATGCAGGCCAAGGAGCCGGGTGGAAACCGCCCGGCTCTGGTCGAGATTATGACTGTTCATGAGAATGGCGACACCCTCCGTGCGCTGAATGTCCTGCAGCAGCGCGAGGATCTGCCGACCGGTGACCGGGTCGAGCGAGGCGACCGGCTCGTCCGCCAGCAGCAGCGCGGGCCTGCGCATGAGCGCGCGCGCGATGGCGACGCGCTGCTTCTGCCCGCCGGAGAGATCGCAGACCGGCTCGTCACACTTGTCCGCCAGACCGACGCGCGCGAGCAGCCGCTCGGCCTCCGCGATCTGTGCGCGCGAAAACAGGCCCAGCAGCGCCGCCGGCAGCGCCATGTCCGGCAGGCAGGCATTGAGCACGTTCTGCCGGCAGGAGACCGGCTCCACCAGCGCGAAGTCCTGATAGATGGTGCCGATGCGCTTTTGCACGGCGCGCTTGGCGCGGCCGCGCGCGCGGGAAAATGGCTGCCCGTCGATGCACACTTCCCCGCCGTCGCACGGCAGTGTGCCGTTGAGAATGCGAAACAGTGTCGTCTTCCCGGCACCGGACGGGCCGATGACGGACACGAATTCCCCCGGCTCCACGCAGAAGGAGACGTCCGTCAGCACTTGCGGCCGGCTGCCGAAGCGCTTGCTGATGTGTGCAGCTTCCAGCAGCATGGGCTTACTTTCCGGCGGACTTGAGCATGGCCTGCGCGTCACGCTCGCCGTCATAGTCCGAATCCTTGCCCCACGTATAGCCGACCTGACTGAAAACGCTGATGATTTCCTTGCCCTCGTCGGTCTGGGCGATCTCGATGAACGCCTCGCCGAGCGCCTTGCGGAAATCCTCGTCCGCCATAAGGTCGGAGGTCTTGCTGTAGGCGATCATGTCGTTGTAGATGCCCTCGGTCACGCCGATGATGCCCGTCTGCTCGACCATGGGGGCCGTGCCGCCGAGCTTCTCCTGCCAGATGGGCGCGTTCTTGATGCGGATATGGCCGTAAGAGACCATCACGTCCGCCTGACCGGTGGCCAGACGTGCGAGCGACGTGCTGTGCGAGTCGGACTGCACCACGTGGTCCAGATCGGCAATGGTCTTGCCGTAGTGCTCCTGCAGCCAGAGGCTCGGGTAGATGTAGCCGGACGCAGACGTCGGGGCGAGCACGGACCAGGTCGCGCTGTTGAGATCGTCCCACGTCAGTTCCTCACCGGCGTTGACCTTCTTGAGCAGCTCCTGCCCCTTCGCGCTCGGGCCGGCCAGAATGATCGAGCGGTAGTAAGTCGTCATGTCCTGCGTGTTTTCCTCGATGGTGCCGTCGTTCCAGTCGGCGGGGTTATCGGAGTCCTTGTTGATGCCGTAGCGCAGTGCCGTCAGCAGCACGTCGCAGTCATCGGAAAACAGGACATAGTTGCCGCCGGAGATGAAGCCGATGTCCGCGCTGCCGGCGCTGAGCGCCTCGCCCACGGCGGTGTAGCTCGTGCCGACGGTCATGTCGATGTTCTGCACGTCATAGCCCTTTTCCAGCAGCTTCGCCTTGAGCAGCGCCTCGAGCGGTTCGGTCGCCGTCGTGATCTGATCGGCGTCCGCATACGGGGAGAACGCGATCTTCAGACTCTCGATCGTCTTGGTGCCGCCGCTGTCTTTTCCGGCGTCCTTCTGGCCGCAGCCGGCCATCAGACCGAGCGCCAGGACCAGAGACAGCATCATTGCCACTACTTTTTTCATGTACATACCCTCCAGATTTTTCTTTCCGTCGACCGCTGGCATAAAAAAATTGGCATATGCAGCGCTGCATATACCATACCTGACGACCGGCAGACGCTGAGAATCCGCCCCTTGCGGACGGATTTGGCCGGTCGATCCTCCCTGGGATCCTCTCAACCCGGAACACGGGCTCCCTCGCGATCTGGTTTCGTCATCATTTTCTGTTGAGCGCGGCGCCAGGGCGCTCCCCCTTTCGCCGCATTCCGGAAACCAATCGACAGCTTACCACATGGTGCCGGAGAATGCAAGCGGTTTGTAAAATGGAAGTAAAATTTCTGCCGCCGCGACATTTTCACCGGCGAATATGCAGCGAAACGAAGGAAAACGCGGGCGGTGCTGATGCACCGCCCGCAAGGGAAACAAAAATCTTCTACCGCGCGTCTCTACAGCGCATATGATACGCTGATTGCAGGCAGACTCTCTGATGCTTTGGGAGTACTTGAAGCAACGCCTCATACACTTCCTCATAATACATAATGCGCACAAACTCCTGATTAGTAATATATAAGCGAGGGTGTTACAGCCTTCGCTTTTCCTTTAAGATGAA
>ERZ827104.342-NODE-342-length-53624-cov-74.908268_pt1 | contig 53624 bp, 55 predicted proteins | sample MGYA00519781_ERZ827104 | MGnify/ENA primary metagenome ERZ827104 (study PRJEB31778, sample SAMEA3449257) | human gut metagenome | biome: human gut; feature: human-associated habitat; material: faeces | place: United Kingdom | collected 2010/2012 ...
GCTGGGTAGCTAAGTACGGAAAGGATAAGCGCTGAAAGCATCTAAGCGCGAAGCCTACTTCGAGATAAGATTTCCCACCGCAAGGTTAAGACCCCATGAAGACTACATGGTTGATAGGTCAGAGGTGGAAGTGTGGTAACATATGTAGCTTACTGATACTAATAGGTCGAGGACTTGACCAAAATAAATCTAAAGATTTATATCGCCAACTAAATCTTTAATTATAAATTAAAAAATGAAGATTTCAGTTGCTAAAAATAAATATCTTAAATGTTAGCAGTTTTGAAAGTACTAACTTTCAATTTAATAAGCTGGTATGGCTCAATTGGTAGAGCAGCTGACTTGTAATCAGCAGGTTGTAGGTTCGAGTCCTATTACCAGCTCCAATAATGAACTAGGTTTTAAGACCTAGTTTTTTTTATTAAATTTCCTTAAATCCCTCACCAAGAACTTCAAAAATATCACTTATAATAATAAAGGCATTGGGATCTATTCTTTTAACTAATTTCTTAAGGGTCACCACTTGTTTTTTTGAAACAACAACAAGCAAGACATTTTTTTCATTGCCACTATATAGCCCTCTACCATTTAAAATAGTCGCTCCTCTTTGTAATTCATCCGAAATAGAATTTCCTATTTCCTCATATTTATCAGAAATAATAGTAAAAGATGAAGATGTATTTATACCTTCAACCATAATATCACTGACCTTTACTATTATATAAAGAGACAAAGCAGAATATAGAGCAATTTCCAATTCCCTACTTACAATTCCCGACAAAATAACAACACATCCATCGGCAAACCCCATAAGAGTGGGAATACTAAGATTTGGCAAAAACTTCTTTGCTAAAAGAGCAATTAAATCTGTACCACCAGTACTTCCATTTATCCTAAAAATAAGACCAAGGGCCAATCCTAAAATAATTCCACCAGATATGGCAGACAAAAGCACATCATCAGTAACATGGACATATGATAAATTTTCAGTTAATTTTAATGATAAAGTAAGAAATATTATGCCAAAGAAAGTCTTTGTGGCATCTTTTTTACCAAGAATCCTAAAGGCAAATAAAAATAGGGGAATATCAAAACAGATATTTATAAGCCAAATGGGAATTCCCGTTAAAGTATTTATAATTATGGATACGCCAGTTAACCCTCCAGGAGCAATGTTGTGGGGATTTAAAAACATATTTATGGAAATACCCATTAATAAACAACCCACCAAAAGTATGATAACTTCATCTAATTTTAGTGATAATTTCATTTTTTTCACCTTTCACAGCATTTTTTATAAGTTTAACCAAGAAAATATAAAAATATGTGATTTTGAAGAAATGATGAAAGGTACTATTTTTACTTTCAATTGAATAATAAATTATATGAAAATAATTGGGGGGATTGTATGTTTTTAAAAAGTAAAAATAGAAATTACGTCTTTATTTTTTCTTTGATATTGACGGGAATAATAGTAGTTGTGGGGATTTTTTTACCAGATAGATTTAATTATATTTCCACAAAACTATTTAATGCACTTGTAGATAAATTTAGCCCCATGTATCTTCTACTTATGCTAGGCATATTTGCTTTTTCAATTTATTTAGCTTGTAGTAAATATGGAGATATAAAACTGGGAAAAGAAAATGACAAACCGGAATTTAGCAATATTGTCTGGTTTTCCATGTTGTTTGGGGCAGGAATGGGCATAGGATTAGTTTTCTTTGGAGCATGGGAGCCTATGAGCCATTTTGCTAACCCACTAAACGCCCAGCCGGGAAGTGAAGATGCCATCAGATTTGCCATGGAACAAAGCTTTATACACTGGGGGGTTATGTCTTGGGTTTCCTATGCAGTCATAGGAGTATCACTGGCATATTTTCAATTTAGAAAGGGAAGAAAAGGACTTATAAGCACTACGTTAGATCCTATTTTAGAAAATAACAAACACAAAAACACCATAAAAATGATAGTAGACGTTATGGCAGTCTTTATCACCATAGTAGGTGTGGCAGCATCCATGGGACTGGGTACTATGCAAATTGGTGGAGGAGTAGAATACTTATTTGGCATAAAAAATAATTTCAAATTGCAAATTGCAATTATAATTGTAATAACAATAATTTACATATATACAGCCGTTGGTGGACTGGACAATGGTATGAAACAATTATCAAATATAAACTTAACCTTGGCCACAATTTTAGTGGTGGGATGTTTTTTTGTGGGACCTACATCAGAAATTATGAACACCTTTGTAAATGGCATGGGAGACTACATCAACTATTTCGTATCACAAAGCTTATTTATAAATCCCATAACTAGCAACGAATGGGTATACAAATGGAGAATTTTTTATTGGGCCTATTGGATTTCCTGGTCACCTTTTGTAGGTGTATTTATTGCTAGAATTTCCAAGGGGAGAACAATTAGAGAATTTGTCATGGGAGTTATAATAATTCCTTCTATTATATGTATGGCTTGGTTTGCCATATTTGGAATGATGGGCATGAACTTAGGATTAGAATTTGTCCAAGATGCCATAGTATATACTGATACTGCTCTTTTTAAAGTATTTGCCAACTACCCTGGAGGTGTATTATTTTCTGTAATTTGTATATTCTTGCTTTTTACCTTCTTTATAACATCAGCAAACTCCGCCGTATATGTACTGGGAATGTTCACATCTAGGGGCAATCTAAATCCTAAAAACTTTAATAAAATCATATGGGGAGTTATCCAAGCACTTTTCGCCGTTGTTTTCATAATGCTTGGAGGACTGGACATACTGCAAAGATTTGCCATAGTAGTATCTTTTCCTTTTGCTTTTGTAATAATAGGCATAATTGTAGCTTTTATGAAAGAATTGAAAAAAGAAAAGGTAAAATAGATAAAATAAAAATTATATGACGGATGTTCAAAAAAATGTACAATTCTTGTTGTGCATTTTTTTTATTATCTATATAATGAAATTAGATATAAAATGCCATTTATTTCCAATAAGTGCCTTTTATATGAAAAATATGGGAGGGGAAAAATGGAAAAGGTAAGCAATAATGTTAAGTTCTGTACCTTTGTAAATATACTTAGAACTTATTCCAATGAAGATGTTTCCTTGTCCACAAAAGAAATTAACCATCATATGAAAGAAAGGCTAGGACTTACACTAGACAGAAGAACTATATACTCATATATAAAAGATATGAGACATATGGGTCTAGAAGTTAGTGATTACAACAAAGAAAAGGAAGGATACTACCTTGTTGATAGCTATTTTAAAGAATATGAGTTAAAACTTTTAATGGATTCAGTAAAATCTAGCAAATTTATAACAAAGAAAAAAACTGAAGAACTTCTAGAAAAAATAAGTAGACTAAATTGTATTTACAGAGGGAGAATTGTAAAAAGTGATGTGCTTATTGAAGAAAATAGTAAATCTACCAATGATAAAATCTATGACCATATGGAAATCATAAGAAATGCTATAGATATCAATAAAAAAATTACTTTTAATTATTCAGACAACCAAGTTGACACTTCAAAAATCAATCCAATATACATGATTAACGACAATGACTACTACTATTTAGTAGGCCACAAAGACAACATAGACGACATCTTTTATTATAGAATTGACAAAATGACAGATATAAAAATTTTAGAAGAATATGCAGAAACTGGAGGTAGCAATGGAACAGAGCATTAATTTAAGAGAGTATCTAGACATACTAAAAAGAAGAAGAATTATAGTAATTTTAGTTATGATTATATGTTTAGGACTGGGAGGATACAAAACTTATGTAAATTATGAAAGTTATGTACCCACATACAGATCAAGCGTGACAGTTAGAATTAATAGTACTAAAAATGTGAAAAAGAAGAAAAAAGATGACACTACAACAAATCAATTAGACCCATATTCTACATACAATATATCTTTAAATCAAAACATTGCCAGTACATATGCATCTTTGGCAGAATCAAACAACGTAAGAAACTTAGTGGCAAGCTCTCTAAAAGTATCAGCAGCAGAACTTGGAACTATAAAAACAACAGTTAGGGAAGATATAGCAGAATTCATAGACATAACTGTAATTAACAAAAGCCCAGAAATGGCTCAAAAAGTAGTAAAAAAAATACCATCAGCTTTTAATGAAGAATTAATAAGACTTATGGGAATAGATTGTGTACAAGTTGTATATGAAGCATCAGATCCTGCTTTAATAGAAAGAGGAAAAGATTTAACTATACTAAAAGCAGCAGGAGTTGGTGTAGTTCTTTCCATATTTTTAGTTTTACTTGCAGAATGTTTAGATACAAAAATAGTAACACCAGATGATATAAATAAATACTGGAATTATCAACTAATAGGAACTATTCCTTTAGACAGATCAAATTCCAAAGGTAAACGTCGTACTAAAAAATAAGGAGGACAAAATGTTAGGATTATATGACAGTGGAAGCTTTGAAGTAAACGAAGCATACAGGGAAGTAAGAACTAATATTTCATTAAATACAGATATAAAAACCATAGTTTTTACAAGTGCAGAAATGGACGAAGGAAAAACAACTACAGTATGTTCCATGGCAAAATGTTTTTCTGATTTGGAAAATCATAAAATACTTTTAATTGACTGCGACTTTAGAAAAAGATCAGTAGCTAGAGTATTGGATATACCAAATGAAAAAGGAATAGCCGATGTGGCAATGAACGATATGGACTTAAAAGAATGTATAAAAAAGGTTGATGGAGTAGATGTGTTAACATGTGGTAGATCACCTCTAAATACATCAGTTTTAATAGAATCAAAAAAATTTAGAGATATAATAGAAAATCTAAAAAAAGACTACGACTATATCTTTATAGACTCACCACCTCTTAGTAGATTAAATGATGCAGCCATCCTTGCCAGATATGCAGATGGAACAATAATAATAACTGCATCAGGAGGTATAGACCAACAAATGGCAAAAGTAACAAGGGACAAACTAGAAAAAGTAAACGCAAGAGTCATAGGAGTTATACTTAACAAATTTAAATCTGAAGATCATAAATATTATAAATATTATGGATATTATAAAGATGATAAAAAACATAGATTATTTTTTAAAAGAAGAAAACATGGATAATTAATTTATAATGAATTAGTTGTTTGTAGGGGAGATGGCTAAATGGGAGCTAAGGTTTTGGAAAAAATAAATAGCTACAACAAAGAATATGGTGATTTTAGGTATAAACAAGCAATATTATTAATGACAGATGCCATGGTCTTTATGGGGGCTTTTATCATATCTTTATTAGTTACCTTAGGCATTATATATTTTAACAACTTATTATTTTTAACAATGGTAATAATAAGCCTCATTACTTTTATGATAATAGGAGATTACAAAACATTATGGTCAACAAGTGTGGACAAAGAAGTAATAACTATTTTTATTTCAACAGTATTTTCCACATTAATATCTTATATCTTCATAAATTTGCTGGGATTTGACTATCCCATAGCTTTTTATATTATGTATGGACTATTTACACATGTGGGTATATGTTCCATTCGTATAGTCTATAGAGGACTTAGAAGAGGAATTCTTTATTTAAAAGCATATGACAATTTGGAAAATAGAAAAAAAGTACTCATAATAGGGGCAGGTGTGGCAGGACAACTTATTTTAAAAGAAATGTTTGAAAATCCACAACTAAATATGTACCCTGTGGGAATAATTGATGACAATGAAGATAAGCTGGGCAAAACATATTACAACGTACCTGTTATAGGCACTACTGATGAAATTGAAACAATAGCTAAAAATCTAAATGTGGAAGAAATTATTTTTACCATAGCAAAAATAAAAAGAAAAAGAAAACGTGAAATAATGCAAATTTGTAAAAATACAAAATGTAAAATAAAGACCATACCAGGAATATATGAATTAATTGACGGAAAAGTAAGCATAAAAAAAATCAGAGATGTAAACATTGAAGATTTGCTAGGAAGAGAAAGTAGACAAATTAAAGACAGTGAAGTTGTTGATTTTATAAAAAATAAAAAAGTATTAGTAACAGGGGCAGGAGGCTCCATAGGATCTGAGTTATGTAGGCAAATATGTGACTTAGAGCCAAAAGAACTTATACTCCTTGATATATACGAAAATAATGTTTATGAAATTCAACAGGAACTGAGTAGAAAGAGACAAGACAAAAATATAAAAGTTTTGATTGCATCTGTGAGAGATAAAAAAAGAATGGATGAAATATTTAGTAGCTATAAGCCAGAAATAGTATTTCATGCAGCAGCACATAAACATGTGCCTCTTATGGAGGATAGTCCTTGTGAAGCAATTAAAAATAATGTCTTTGGTACATTAAATGTGGCTCAAATTTCAGCAAAATACAAAGTAGAAAGATTTGTACTAATATCAACAGATAAGGCGGTGAATCCTACAAATATAATGGGTGCCACTAAGAGATGTTGTGAAATGATAGTACAAACTTTGGAAAAAAGTAGTTTTACTGAATTTGTGGCAGTGAGATTTGGCAATGTGCTGGGAAGTAATGGTTCTGTAGTTCCTCTGTTTAAAAAACAAATAGAAGAAGGAGGACCAGTAAAAGTAACTCATCCAGAGATAACTAGGTTTTTTATGACCATACCAGAGGCAGTATCCCTTGTGTTGGAGGCAGGAGCAATTGCTAAGGGTGGCGAAATATTTGTGCTTAATATGGGAGAGCCGGTGAAGATTCTTGATTTGGCAAAAAATCTTATAACACTTAGTGGGTTGGAGCCAGATGTGGATATTAAGATTGAGTTTACTGGGCTTAGACCTGGGGAGAAGCTTTATGAGGAGATTCTTATGGATGAAGAAGGTCTGACAGATACGAATAAGGATAAGATTTATATTGGACAACCTATTGATGTGGATGAAGGGGAGTTGTTTGATAAGTTGAAGTATTTGAAGTATGTGGCAGATATGGAGGATGAAGTGGAAGTTAGGTATGCTATGAAGAATTTGGTACCTACTTATGTGATAAAAGGGCAAGAAGAAAAAATGGCTGCAACAGTATAAAAAATAAAAATAAAGTGGTGAATATGGGTGTATAAAAAAATAAAAAGGGGTTTGGATATTATTTTTTCATTAGTACTCTTAATAATAGGAGGAATATTTTTATTAATAGTGGGATTGATTATAAAAATAGATTCTCCTGGTCCTGCTATATTTAAGCAGGAACGATTAGGATTGAATGGAAAAGTATTCAATATTTATAAGTTTCGTTCCATGTGTCAAGGTGCTGAAAAAAAAGGAACAGGGGTATATTCTCTAAAAGGAGATCCAAGGGTAACGAAAGTGGGACGATTTATTAGAGCAACAAGTATTGACGAGTTACCACAGCTTATTAATATATTAAAAGGAGAAATGAGCTTTATAGGTCCAAGACCTACATTAACTTATCACCCATGGAAATTGGAAGAATATACAGATGAACAAATGAAAAGATTTAAAGTTAGACCAGGAGTTACTGGACTAGCTCAAATAAATGGAAGAAAAGATATTCCATGGGATGAAAGAATAATTTATGACGTTAACTATGTTGAAAATTTAAGTTTTATGCTGGATTTAAAAATACTACTAAAAACTATAGTGAAAGTATTTAAAATGAGTGATAATGTAAACACTTATGAAACAGCAACGAAAACTAATAAGTAATAAATGGAGGATGGATACTTGTTAAAATTAATGTATATAACTAATAATGTGGACGTAGCAAAAATTGCAGAAAATAGTGGTGTAGATAGAATTTTTGTGGACCTTGAAGTTATAGGCAAAAAAGAAAGACAAGGTGGAATGGATACAGTTCAATCTAATCATAACTTTGATGATATAAAGAAAATAAAGAACTCTATAAACAAGAGTGAATTATTAGTAAGATCAAATCCCATTCATTACAATTCAGAAGAAGAAATCAACAATATAGTTAACAATGGAGCAGATATAATAATGCTACCTTATTTTAAAACTACTAAAGAAGTTGAACAATTTATTAATTTGGTAAATGGAAGATGCAAAACAATGCTTTTAGTTGAAACAGCAGAATCAGTAAAGTCTATTGATGAAATATTAGATATTGATGGAATTGATGAAATACACATAGGATTAAATGATTTACATCTAGATTATAAAATGAAATTTATGTTTGAACTTTTAGTAGATGGAACAGTAGAGTATCTCTGTAATAAATTTAAAAATAAAAATATACCTTATGGATTTGGTGGAATTGCAGGAATTGGAGAAGGTACACTTCCAGCAGAAAATATAATACAAGAACATTATAGACTAGGCTCTACAAGGGCAATATTATCAAGAAGTTTTTGTAATACGGATAAAATAAAAGACTTAAATAAAATAAATGAAATATTTACTACAGGATTAAGAAAAATACGTGATTTTGAAAATAAAATGAATGAATTGGATTTTGAAGAAAATAAAATCTTAATCAAGGAAATAGTAGAAGACATAGTTTATAATAAGTCAATTTAGGGGAATTGATATGAAAATATTATTAACAGGGGCAATTGACTATACTGATAGCCAGTTGAAAGTTTTAAGAGATATGGGTTTTGATATAAAATTTGTTCAAGATGAAAGAAAAACAATTGATTTTGATGTGAGTGATATAGATGCAGTTGTTTGTAATGGACTTTTTTTGTATAACGATATAAAAAAATTTACTAATTTAAAACATATACAGTTAACTAGTGCAGGACTAGATAGAGTTCCACTTGATTATATAAAAGATAATAATATTAGCTTATATAATGCTAAGGATGTTTATAGTATTCCTATGGCTGAGTGGGCAGTGTTGAAGATACTTGAGATTTATAAAAGTAGTAATTTTTTTAGAAAAAATCAAGAAAAAAGAGTTTGGGAAAAGAAAAGAGATTTACTAGAGTTAACAGATAAAGTTGTTACTATAGTTGGTTGTGGTAGCGTTGGTTTGGAAGTTGCCAAGAGATTAAAAGCTTTTGGGGTGACTGTATATGGTGTTGGAAGAAGAAAAATTGAATCGCCTTATTTAGATAATAGCTTTATATTAGATGAATTAGATAAGTTGTTAGGAATGAGTGATATAGTAGTTCTTTCAATAGCATTAACTGAAGAAACTAAATATTTGTTTGATAAAAGTAAGTTTGATTTTATGAAAGATGATGCAGTGCTTGTTAATATATCTAGAGGGGCTGTTATAAAGGAAAGTGATTTGGAAGAAGTTCTTGATGAAGGGAAGTTTATGGGTGTAGCGCTTGATGTGATGGAATGTGAACCATTGAAGAGGGAAAGTAAGCTATGGACTAATAATAAAGTTATTATTACACCTCATAACTCTTTTATATCTGATAAATGTAAGGGACGATTATTTAAGGTGATTTGTAACAATTTATACAAAGTGAAAGAAGGTGAAATGATAAATGCATGATAATACGAAAGAGATGATTGAGTTATTAGATCAATATCCACAATATAGAAATGATATTTTTAAAAGAGGATTTTTGATAACTAATGATGATGATATTGATAAAAATCAATATCCTTTCTATGACAATTGGGATGTTACCAGAGTAGGAGATTTTTTATTTTATGTACATATACTGCAGAAATTATATACCTTTGAAAATTCGCACAAGACATTTTTCTTAATTGGTCATGCATATAATCCTTTTACCATGGAAATAGATGAGACTGAGATTTTAAAAAAAATAGCCTCTAGTTTTGATATATCAAAAAATAATTATTTCAATTCAATAAATGAATTAACAGGATTATTTGTAATTGGCTATATTGAAAATCAAAACATAGAGATAATAGTAGATTGTGCAGGAATGCAAGGTGCTTACTATGGATTAATAGATAATAAAATTTATATATCATCACATATGCAAATGATAGGAGATTTATGTGATTTAGAAACAGATTCTTATGTAGAAGAATTAGTTAATTATAAATTTTATAAGTTATATGGGCCATTTTTACCGGGAGATTTATCAACCTATAAAGAATTAAAAAGATTAGTTCCAAATATAGTTGTTAACTTTAATGGCAATGAATTTGTAACAGATAGATTTTTTCCAAATAAAGAATTAGAGATTTGTAAATCAGCAGATGAATATGAAGAAACCATTAAAGATATAGGAGATATATTACATAAAAATATGGAACTTATATCAAAAAAATGGGATAAACCAGCCATATCAATGACAGGTGGTATGGATAGTAAGGTAACATTAGCTTGTACAAATGGATTATATGATAGATTTAAGTATTTTAGTTATATTTCCATGGTTGGAGAATCTATAGATGCTGATGCAGCACATAAAATTGCTAATCATTTAGGTCTAAATCATAAAATTTATAATATTCCTAATGAGAATAGTAAATTTAAAAATTTAGATATAATAACTAAAATAATAAACCATTCATTTGGAAATATAGGAAATTTAAATCAAAATGATATGAGAAAAAGAGTTTATTTTAGAGATACAGAAGATTTTGATGTAGAAGTAAAATCATGGGTATCTGAAATTGGAAGGGCAAATTATTATAAGAAGTTTGGAAAAAAAAGAATGCCTAAGAAATTAACTCCAAGAAACTTAACAACAATGTATAAATTTTTTGTGAATAATCGAAGTCTTGTAAAGAAGACTGATAATGTATTTGAAGAATATAGAAAGAAATACAAATTTGGAGAAAACTTTAGTAATTATGATGAATCAGATATGTTTCTTTGGGAGATTAGATATGGGGCATGGGGAGGATTAGTTCTAACTGGAGAACATAGATATTCTTATGATATAACAGTTCCGTATAATAATAGGAAATTAATAGATTTGTTATTATCTTTGCCTCTAGAAAAGAGAATAAGTGATAAATGCCATGAAGATATTATTAAAGTCATGAATGAAAAGGTTGATGAACTAGGAATAACAATTACAAATTATAATGAAACAAAAAAAAGAATGTATTTTGAAAAAATGTACTTTAATATCAATAGCTTGATACCATTTTAGTAGGGGGATGAAAAAATGAATAAAAAAATATTATTTGTAGCTACAGTACAAAGCCATATTTGTCAATTTCATTTACCTATTATGAAGATGCTAAAGGAAGAAGGATTTGAAGTTCATGTTGCAGCAAGAAATAATTTAGCAGAAAAAAATGGTCTTCAGATGAAATATGCAGACAAAATTTATGATATACCATTTGAAAGATCACCTTTTAACAAAAATAATATTAAAGCTTATAAAAAGCTAAATGACATACTTAAAAAAGAAAATTATAATATAGTTCACTGTAATACACCTGTTGGAGGAATGATTACTAGGCTAGCATCAAATAAATTTAGAAAAAAAGGCTTGAGAGTTATATATACAGCTCATGGTTTTCATTTTTATAAAGGTGCTCCTATAAAAAATTGGATTATATATTATCCTATAGAAAAAATAATGTCATACTTAACAGATGATTTAATAACCATAACAAAAGAAGACTATAACTTGGCTACTCAGAAAAAGTTTAAGTGTAGAGTTCATCATATATATGGTATGGGAGTAAATAGTAATAAATTTAAACAGATATCATTAGAAGAAAAAAATAATATTAGACTGAAAAAAGGATATAAAGATGAATTTATAATTTTGTGTACTGGAGAATTAAATAAAAATAAAAATCAATCAACTTTGATAAAAGCAATGGCTGATGTGGTAAATGTTTATCCAAATACAAAATTATTATTGGCAGGAAATGGACCAACTCATGATGAACTAGAAAGTTTAGTTAAATCTTTAAATCTAGAGAAAAATATAGAATTATTAGGTTATAGAACAGATTTAGAGGATTATGTGAATTTATGTGATTTAGTTGTGTCAGCAAGTTTTAGAGAAGGTCTGCCACTTAATATTATGGAAGCTATGATTTGTGGAAAACCTGTTATAGCATCAGATAATAGAGGACATAGAGAATTAATTCATGATAAAGAAAATGGTGTACTAGTAGAAGGAAATAATAGTAAAAGTTTTTATGAAGCAATATGCAATTTAATTGAAGATACAAAAATGGCAGATTATTATTGTGTAAAATCATTAACTTATATTAAACCATATGATATAAAAAATGTGAAAAAAAAGTTTGAAAGTATATATAGCATTACAACAGATAGTCTATGTGTGGGAGAGTGATAAAATGGAAAAGGATAACAAAAAACCAACGATAACTGTGTTTACACCTACATATAATAGATCGTATACTTTACACCTTTGTTATGAAAGCATGCTAAGACAGACGAGTAAAGATTTTGAATGGTTAATTATAGATGATGGTTCTAGTGATAATACAAAACAATTGGTAGAAGAATGGATGAAAAAAGATAATGGTTTTAATATTAGATATATTTATAAAGAAAATGGAGGAATGCATACTGCTCATAATAAGGCATATGAAAATATATATACAGAGTTGAATATGTGTATTGATTCTGATGATTATTTAACTGATAATGCTATAGAAGTTATAGTAGATTTTTGGAAGAAAAATGGAACAAGTAACTATGGTGGTATTATAGCTTTAGATATACATCAAAATGGAGATATAGTAGGGGATGGTCTTCCAAATAAAAAATACACAACTTATTATGATTATTATGAATTTGAGGGAGTGGGAGATAAAAAAGTTATTTATAGAACAGATGTAATGAAAAAGTACCCTCCTTATCCAGAATATAAAGGTGAAAAATTTGTTGGTCTTTGTTATAAATATTTATTAGCAGATCAGGATTATCCTTTGTTAATTTTAAATAAACCCGTTTGTGTAGTTGAGTATTTAGAAGATGGGTCAACTAATAATATATTAGAACAATTTATAAATAATCCAAAAGGTTATATATTTCTAAGAAAAGAGAGAATGAAATATTGTAAATCTTTTAAGTGGCAATTTAAATCATGTATACATTATGTATCAAGTTGTATTATGCTAAAAAATAAAAAATTTATAAAAGAATCACCTAGAAAATTAATGACTATATTAGCTACGCCATTAGGGATAACTCTATACTTTTATATAAAATTAAAAACAAAAGAAGGAGTAAGTTAACATGCCAGTATATTATTTTATGCTAATATGGGTTATATTTTGGGGTTGTATATCGACTATGACAACCAGACAATTGTGTACTAATGATGGCATATATGAGAAAAAAACAGATTGGATGATATGTATAATAGCTTTCTCTGCGATTATATTTTTTGCAGGATTGAGAAGTTATGGAGTGGCAGATACAGGAGCATATATAGAAATGTTTAAGTCATATCCAAATACTTTAGCAAATATTTTTAATAATATACCAGAAACAAGTAATAATATGATAGGATTTGTTATATTTTCTACTTTTATAAAAACATATATATCATCAGACTATAATGTGTGGTTATTTATAATAGCTTTTATAAGTGGAATTTGCATGGTTACAACATTATATAAATATTCTGAGAATTTTGGACTAAGTGTATTTTTATTCATGGCATCATGTCAATTTGCGTGGTTATTTAATGGTATGAGACAATTTTTAGCAGTAGCTATTTTGTTTTCTAGTATTACACTAATTATAAAGAAAAAACCATTGCAATATTTCTTAGTTGTTATCTTAGCATCCACAATACATATAACAGCAATAATGATGATACCAGTATATTTTATAGTTAGAGGTGAGCCATGGAATAAAAGGACAATAGGAATTATTATACTTGTATTAATGTGTATGTTGTTTTCAAGTACATTTATAAAAGTATTTGACTCAGCTATGAATGATTCACAATATGCTATTGGATATCAAGAAAATAAAAAGACTGATGATGGAGTAAATATAATAACCATAGTAGTTCAATCAGTTCCTTTAATAATAGCATTTTTATCAAGGGAAAAATTAAAAGATAAATATACTCCTATAATAAAAATTTGTATTAATATGAATATTTTATCAATATGTACATATACAATTTCTAAACTTGTTAGGAGTGGTATATTGATAGGAAGGTTGCCCATTTATTTTAATGTATATAGTTTAATACTAATGCCTTGGGTGCTTAAGAATTCATTTGAAAAAAAGGAGCAACGGTTAGTTACTTTTATAATGATTATATGTTACTTAATATATTTTTATTATCAGATGGAGATAGCATGGAATGGATGGCCTTATTGTAGTAAAGTACTAGATATTTTTTATTATTAAGAGGAGAGATTAATGAAAAAAGTATTATTTTTTATACCTAATTTAATGCATGGTGGGGCTGAAAAAGTTTTGGTAAATCTAGTTAATAATTTAGACGGAAACAAGTATGATATAACTCTTCAAACTATCTTTGATGAGGGTGTTAATAAAAAAAATCTACATGAAAATATACGGTATAAATATTTATTTAAAAAGATATTTAAAGGGAGTACCACTTTATTTAAACTATTTTCACCAACATTTTTATATAAATTTATTATTAGAGAAGAATACGATATAGTAATATCGTATTTAGAAGGGCCAACAGCGAGGATTATATCAGGGTGTCCATATAAAAATTCAAAGAAAATAAGTTGGATACATATTGAGTTAAATGATGAAGAAAAGTTTTCTAATGGATTTAGAAATATGCTTGAAGCTCAAAGTTGCTATAGTAAATTTGATAATATAATATGTGTATCACAAACTGTAAAAGATATATTTTTAGAAACATCTAAATTAAAATTAAATAATATAGATGTTTTATATAATACAAATGAAACAGAGCTTATATTAGATAAGGCTAATGAAGAAGTAGATGATATAACGCTACCTAAAAATGAATTTAAAATATGTTCTGTTGGAAAGGTAATTGATAAAAAGGGATACTATAGATTAGCTAAAGTTCATAAGAAATTAATTGAAGAAGGTATAAATCATCATATTTATATAATTGGTGTTGGAAATGATGAAATTAAAATAAGAAAATATTTAAAAAAATATAACTTAGAAAATACATATACTTTGGTTGGATTTAAAGAAAATCCATATAAATATGTATCGAAATGTGACTTATATATATGTTCTTCTTATAGAGAAGGATTTAGTACAGCAGTGACAGAGTCTTTGATAGTAGGTACACCAGTAATAAGTACATTATGCTCAGGAGCACAAGAGCTTTTAGGATATAACAATGAGTATGGATTAGTAGTTGAAAATAGTGAAGAAGGTATTTATGAAGGATTAAAGAAATTGTTAAACGATAAAGATTTATTAAATTATTATAAGATAAAAGCAAAGGAAAGAGGAAAAAGATTTAGTAAGAAAAATACCGTAAATAAAGTAGAAAATTTACTAGGATAAGGTATTTTTAAATGAAAATATAAATAAAGGTGGGGCATAATGCATATTAATTATTCAGTTATAATTAGAACAATGGGAAAGGCTGATGAAAAATACCAGAAACTATTAGATAGTATTAACAAACTTGAGCCAAAACCTCAAGAGGCGATAATTGTGTTACCTGAAGGATATGACTTACCTAAGCAGAGATTAAATTCTGGTATAAATGAAAGGTTTATATTTTGTGAAAAAGGTATGGTAAATCAACGTATGGTGGGAATAAATAATTGTACTACAGAATATATGCTAGTTTGTGATGATGATATATCATTTAATTATGATTTTGTTCAAAAATTAGTACAACCAATAAATCAAAATATATGCGATTTTTCAATAGGACCATTATTATCATTTTTACCACCTAAAGGGATTAAATCTATAATTAACAATATTACTTCTGGAGCAGTGGAAACTATTTTTAATAGAAATATGTATGTTAAAGTACTTAGATCTTCAGGATGGTCATATAACAGAAATATTAATACTAAGGAAAGTAGATATTACTATACACAATCAGCAGCCTGGACTTGCTTTTTTGCAAAAACTTCATCTATGCATAATATACATTTTGATGAAGAAAAATGGTTAGATATGAATGGATATGCAAGTAGGGATGATATGACTATGTTTTATAAAGCATGGCTTATGGGATATAAAACAGTAATGGTATCAGATGCAATATATGAACATTTAGATGCTAAAACATCAACTCAAGGAATTAAAGAGAAAGTAATATATTCTAGCTCATTTAATCAATTGATATTTTGGTATAGATTCATATATCAAGTTGATACTAAATTTATTATGAAGTGTATAGATATTATTTCATTTTTATACTATAAATCATTAACAAATGTATATATGTATTTAAGTATATTAGCAAAATCTAAAGATAAGAGAGTAATGAATATAAGAAAGAAAGGATTTAGGGATGCATTGAAATATATAAAAAGTGATGAATTCAAACAGTTGGAAAAAATAAATGTTGATATTTTATAGAAAGGAATTATAAGGTGTCAAATGGGGTTAAGTGTGATTATACCAGTGTATAATGGAGAACAATACATAGGAAGATGTTTAAATAGTTTAATAAATCAAACATATAAAAATCTTGAAATAATAGTAGTAGATGATGGGTCTAAAGATAAAAGTATAGATATAATTAAAAATATTGCCCAAAAAGATAAACGAGTATGTTTGTATAAAAAAGAAAATGGAGGAGCATCTAGTGCTAGAAATTATGGATTAAAAAAGGCATCTCAAAAATATATAACATTTGTGGATTGTGATGACACATTGGATTTAGATATGTATGAAGTATTAATGAAATACTTTGAATCTGGAAAATACGATATTGTACATTGTGGTTATAAGAGAATAAAAGATGATAAAGTAATCAAAGAAGTAAATGGAACAGGAAAAGAATATATTCAAGATAATCTACAAGCATTAGAGTGCTTGATAGATGGAAGGCTCTTTGTAGGAGCTTTATGGAATAAAATCTATAAGAGAGAACTATTTAATAATATCGAGTTTGATGAGAGTCTAAAAATGAATGAAGATATATTAGTAAATTATAAAGTATTTAATGTATCTAAGAAATCTATATTTATTGATATTCCTAAATATAACTATTATGAAGTTGATACATCAGCTTGTAAAACTACCTTTGATAAAAAAAAGAAAATTGATGGACTGAAAGTTTCAAAACAGATTTATGATGATGTAGATGATAAGTATTTAAAAAATATATCTTTTAATAGGTATATAGGATCTTTGATAGGATTATATAAGTATTATTTATATAGCAAAGAAAAAGATAAAAAATTAAATTGTAAGTTAATAAAAGAAAAAATTATTAATGAGTGTAATGGGAATAATTTAACAAGTAAAAGAGATAAAATAACTGTTAAATTAATATGTTCTTCGACAATGTTATATAAAATAATTTACTACATATATGACAAGATAAGAAAGCCAAATTGGGATGTATAAGGATTATAATATGAAAAAAATATTATTTGTATGTTATGGATTAGGAATAGGTGGAATTGAAAAATGTTTAGTAAATTTATTAAATGAACTAGATTCAAATAAATATGAAATTGATGTTTTACCAATGAATCCTGAATTTGAATTAAAAAATCAGATAAAAAAAGACATAAATATACTAAATACATTTGAATATGCTATTAATACTACAGATACATTTTCAGAATATTTAAAAGAGAAAAATTTATTTTTAAAATTACTTAAAATAAGCAAGTATATTATTTTTAGATTAATAAATAAATTTGGACAAAAACCATGGAAGCTCTTTAAAAGACTTAATAAAGATTATGATATAGCTATAGCATATTCTCAAAATGATTTTTCACCATATTATGTAATTGATAAAGTAAAAGCAAAAAGAAAATATATGTGGTATCACAATGGAGCTTATGAAGAAGAAGATAGTAAGTATAAAATCGATAAAGAATATTATGTTAAATTTGATAAAATGATAGCTGTTTCAGAGGATTGTAAGAAAAATTTACTTGAAAAATTTCCTCAACTTCAAAGTAAGATATTAATACTACATAATATAATAAATAGACATGAAATTATAAAATTATCCCAAAAAGCACAAGATGATATTTTTGATAAAAATACTATAAATATCGTTTCTGTTGGAAGGCTTACTAAAGAAAAAGGTGGAAGTTTAGCAGTAGATATATGTAAAAGTTTGTCAGATGAAGGATACAATATTAGATGGTATTGGATAGGTGATGGAAATCAATTTGATTTTTTAGAAAAGAAAATTAAAGAGATGAATATACAAGATAAATTTTATTTATTAGGAAATAAGATAAATCCTTATACCTACATGAAAAATTGTGATATATATGTACAACCATCATACTATGAAGCATACTGTACAACTACTAATGAGGCAAGAATTTTGAATAAGCCTATAATAGCAACAGATGTAGGTGGGATGAGAGAACAGTTTATAGATGGAAAAACAGGAATATTAGTAGAAACAGATAAAAATGCAATATTTAATGCAATTAAGTATTTATTAGATAACAAGGAACATAGACTACAGCTAAGTTTAAACCTTAAAAGTATGGAGTATAAATTTGATAATTATATAAATGAGTATGATAAATTATTCATGGAGAGATAGTAAAAATGGATAAAAAAATTAGTATAGTAGTTCCAGTATATAATGGAGAAAAGTATATATCAAAATGTTTAGACAGCTTAATAAATCAGTCATATAAAAATATAGAAATAATAATTATAAATGATGGTTCAAGTGATAATACAGAAAAAATTTGTAATAAATATAAGGAAATAGATTCTAGAATTAAAGTTATTAGTATTGAGAATGGAGGTGTATCTAAAGCAAGAAATATAGGCATAGAAAATGCAACAGGCCAATTTTTAATGTTTTGTGATAGTGACGATTATGTAGCAAAGGATTGGTGTAAATTACTATTAGAAAATTATAAAGAAAATAATTTGATAGTATGTGACTATTACAATGTAATTGACAATGAAGTTAAAGAGTTTGACTACGAAAGACCTAAAGTAGATAGTGTAATAAATAAGGCTGATTTTTTAAAATTAAGGTTGTATGGAATAAATGCTCCATGGAATAAAATTTATTATTTAGAAGTTATTAAAAATAATAACATTAGATTTGATGAAAACATATCTTTGGGAGAAGATTTAAGATTTAATATAAGATACTTAGATGCAATTTCAGGAAATATAAACTTTATAAAAACAAAATTATACTTCTATACATTATCTAGAGAAAATTGTTTAACAAATAGAATTTATAAAGATTATGATATACAATGCATAGAACAGTATAATTTTATTAGAGAATATATGAGTATATTTGGAACAAAAAATTATGAAGTATGGCAGATATTTTATAATAGTATTTTTATGGAATTAGTAAACTCATTTAATATGAATTTACTTTTAAAAAATACAAGTTTATTACAAAGAATAAAAAAAAATAGTTATATAATGAAAACTTATGAGTATCAAGTGTGTGCTAAAAATGCAGAAATATCGTCAAATAAAGTTTATAGATGGATATATAGAAGAAAAAGTTATTGGTATATATATGTTGTAGATAAAGTTATAAGACTTATAAATATATGAATGGGAGATATGAGATATATGATATTAAATAGAATAAAGCGATCTTTTTATAGGAGATTATATCATGGTATTGGGAAAAAATTGCCTACATCTGTTGGTAAATACGGAAATACATATAAGAAAATTAGAGGATTTATGGTTAAAAATTTTATTCAAGAGTGTGGTAAAAATGTAAATATTGAAAAAGGTGCAGAGTTTGATCCAGAACTTAAAATAGGTGATAATAGTGGTGTTGGTGTAAATTGCATTCTTAGTGGAAGAATAACAATTGGTGAAAATGTAATGATGGGAAATCAATGTATCATGTATTCGTATAGTCATGCATTTGATAGACTTGATATTCCAATGTGCGAACAGGGATTTGAACCAGAAACACCTTTAATTATTGGAAATGATGTATGGATAGGATCTAGAGTAATAATATTACCAGGGGTAAAAGTAGGCAATCACTGTATTTTAGGTGCAGGAGCTGTGGTAACTAAAGATGTTCCAGACTATGCCGTAGTAGGAGGATCACCAGCTAGAATACTAAAAATGAGAAATGGGGATTTAGTAAATGAGTAGAATTAAATTATATTATCATTCAGGTAGTAAAAATCATGGATGCGAAGCTATAGTAAGAGGAACATCAAAAATATTACAAGAAGATTTATCACTTTTTTCAATAAGACCAAATGAAGATATAAAATATGGATTAAATGAGATATGTGAAATTATAGATGATAAAGAGGAAGTCATAAATAAATACAGTTTAAAAAATATATTAGGTATTTTAGATATTAAAATTAACAATAAAATAGATACAGTAATTAAAAATAGAAGAAAAAATATTTTATATAATATAAAAAAAGATGATATTTGCTTTTCAATAGGAGGGGATAATTATTGTTATCCAGGCACAGATATTATAGGAGCATTGAATAATAATATACGAAAAAAGGGAGCAAAGACAGTTTTATGGGGATGTTCTGTTGAGCCAGATGTGATTAATGGGGATGTGGCAAATGACCTATCAAAATATGACCTAATAGTATCAAGAGAATCAATATCATATGAGGCATTAAAAAAAGTAAATCCAAACACAAAATTATATCCAGATCCAGCATTTCAATTAGATAAAAAAGAACTACCATTACCAAAAGGATTTGAAGAAGGTAATACTGTAGGTATAAATGTAAGTCCTTTAATAATTAATTGTGAAAATAACAAAGGAATAACAAAAGATAATTATGAAGAACTTATAAAGTACATTATAAATAATACAAATATGCAGATAGCATTAATTCCACATGTTGTCTGGGATAATAACGATGATAGAGTGCCACTTTTAGAGTTATATGAAATGTTTAAGGATAGTGGCAGGGTAGTTATGATAGAAGATTGCAACTGTATGGAATTAAAGGGATATATATCGAGATGTAGATTTTTTATAGGAGCTAGAACTCATGCTACTATAGCAGCATATTCAACATATGTACCAACATTAGTTGTAGGATATTCTGTAAAAGCAAGAGGAATTGCAAAAGATATATTTGGAACATCTGAAAACTATGTATTACCAGTTCAATTATTAAAGACAAATAAAGATTTAATAAATTCATTTAAGTGGATAGAAAAAAATGAACAGAAAATTAGATTACATCTACAATCATTTATGCCATATTATAAAAATAAATCTCTAGATGTAAAAAAAGAAATAGAAAAATTAACAGAGGTAACACAATAAATGATAAATATAAAAGATAAATCAAAATGTTGTGGATGCAATAGTTGTTTTAATATATGCCCTACAGGAAGTATAGATATGGTAGAAGATGTAGAGGGGTTCTTATATCCTAAAATTGATAAAAATACATGTATTGAATGTAATTTATGTAAAATGAGATGTCCAATATTAAAAGATAAAAAATCTATTACCCCTGAAATATTTGGTTGTTATTCTAAAAATAAGAATATAAGACAAAAGAGTTCATCTGGTGGATTATTTACAATATTATCAAAAATAATAATAAGTGAAAATGGTATTGTTTATGGAGCAAAATTTGATAAAAATAATCAAGTCATTCATGATTATACATCAAGTTATGAAGAACTAATTTTTTTTAGAGGCTCAAAATATGTACAAAGTAATACTACAAATACTTATAAAAATGTAAAATTACACTTAGAACAAGGTAAAAAAGTATTATTTACTGGTACACCTTGTCAAATAGCAGGATTAAAGACATTTTTAAATAAAGATTATGATAATTTGATTTGCATTGATATTATATGTCATAGTGTACCAAGTCCAATGGTTTATAATAAATATTTAAATTTTATGGAAAAAAAGTATAAGTCTAAAATAAAAACAATAAATTTTAGAAACAAAGATAATGGATGGCTAAATTATAATATAGAAATAGAATTTATAAATAAGAAGTCTATTACTGAAAAAGGAGTGGATAACTTGTATATGAAAGGTTTTCTAATGAATCTTTATGGAAGGCCTTCTTGTACAAACTGTCAATTTAAAAATTTTACAAGTGGAAGCGATATTACTTTAGGAGATTTTTGGGGAATTGAAACTATAGATAGTGATTTTTATGATAGTAAAGGCGTATCTTTAGTATGCATTAATACTAAAAAAGGTACAGTGATATTTGATAGAATATCTAAAGACGATATAAAATTTAAAAGGTTTCCTATTAATGTAGTAGTTGAGCGAAATCCAGCACTAATAAAGTCAGTGGAAGACAATAAATATAGAGAACATTTTTATAAATACTTAAATAACACTAACATTAATATATGCAAATTAATTAATAAATATACAAAACTGCCTATAAAAAAAAGGTTAGAAAATAATGTTTATATAATAAAAGAAAAAACTAAAATTAATATTAAAAAGGTTATGAAATTATAAGGAGATTAATATATGAAAAGGTTAAATCAATTACACACTGGTGTAATTTTATCATATATAAATTTAGGTATAGGAAGTATCGTTCCTTTAATATATACTCCAATAATGCTTAGACTATTAACTCAAAGTGAATATGGTTTATACAGTTTAGCTAGTTCAGTAATAAGTTATTTATCTTTATTAAACTTTGGACTAGGTAGTGCGGTTATTAGGTATATAACTAAGTATAGAGTATTGAATAATAAAAAGGATGAGGAGAGAATTATAGGCTTATTTTTATTTCTCTATAGTATTTTAGGTATTTTAGTATGTATCGGTGGTATAATTTTAGTGTTTTTAACAGATAAATTTTTCTCTAATGGACTTACATTACCTGAAATTGCTAAACTTAAAATATTAATAATTATAATGTCATTTAATACAGCAATTTCTTTCCCTGGGAGCGTATTTTCATCTATTACTATATCACATGAAAAATTTATATTTAGGAAAGTTATTGATATGATTTCAACAATAGCTACACCTATTTTTAATTTATTTGCATTGTTTTTGGGATTTGCATCAATAGGAATGACTTTAGCTTCTACGATACTCCAAGCTATAATAATACCTATAAATATTATATATTGTTTTAAAGTTTTAAATGTAAGACCAAGATTTAGAAGTATGCCTTTTAATATTTTAAGTGAAATTATAGATTTTTCTGCATTTATATTTTTAGGTTCAATTGTAGACATGTTATATTGGTCTACAGATAAGGTTTTAATAGGAGCAATGATAGGTACTGCATCAGTAGCAATATATAATGTAGGTGGAACGTTTAATAATATGGTTCAACAATTAGCGCTTGGAATAACTGGAGTTTTAACTCCTAAAATCACAGGAATGGTATTTAATAATTCACAAAAATATGAGTTATCAAATTTACTTATTAAAACTGGTAGATTACAATATATAATAGTTTCTCTTACAGTGTCAGGATTTATTGTATTTGGTAAACAATTTATTATCTTTATAGCTGGTAAAGGTTATGAGGAGTCATATACTATTGCATTATTAACAATGATACCATTAATAGTTCCTTTAATTCAAAATGTGGCTTTAAATATTATTGTAGCTCAAAATAAGCATAAATTTAGAGCAATTGTATATCTTATAGTTGCTATAATTAATGTAATATCAACAGCGATTATAATAAAATTCTATGGAATCATTGGTGCAGCAGTATGCTCAAGTATTGCGTTTTGTATAGGAAATATTTTGATAATGAATATATATTATTATAAGGTAATAGAATTGGATATAATAAGATTTTGGAAAAATATTTGTAATATGAGTAAAGTTCCTATTTTAATGATTATTTTAGGAAATATATGTGTATTTTATATAGGAATAGAAACACTTAGTAAGTTTTTATTAGGTGTTATTATTTATACATTAATATTTTTAATATTAACATTTAAGTTAAGTATGAATGATTATGAAAAGCAAATTATTACTAAGCCGATAAAAAAAATAAAAAGTAAGTTTATAGAAGCATATGAATAATGGGTAGGTTGCATTTATGTTGAAGAAAGAGGAATTGTATATTGAAATTAAAATAATTATTGATCGTGTATTGAGTTATATTGAAAAAAAACCTAATATTATGCATGATAAACAAATGCTAGAGTATATTAAAAAAGATAGATATTCTTTATCACGTTTTGGAGATGGTGAATTTAACATAATATATGGAAAGAGTATTGGTTTTCAGGATTTTGATACTGAATTAGCTAATAGATTAAAATATATATTATACAATGAAAGTAGTAAGCATTTGACAGGTATACCAAATAGTTTTGGAAGTTTAAATAAATTTGAAGATGAACCTAAAAAATATTGGTATAGGTATATGGCATTTAATAGGAAGAAAATTATGAATTTATTAAGCGATAATAAAGTTTATTGTGATTCTTTTATGACAAGGTTTTATTTAGCTTATAAAGATAAAAAAGGATGTAGTAAATATATTAAGCAAATTAAATAAGTGTGGAAAAATCGAAATATTGTAATTGTTGAAGGAGAATTATCTAGAATAGGTATAAGAAATGATTTATTTAAGGGTGCAGAGGATATTAAAAGAATATTGGTACCTTCTAAAAATGCATTTTCAGTATATGATAAAATTTTATCAGAATGCCTGAAATTGAATAAAGAATATTTATTTATTTTATCCATAGGACCAACAGCATCTATTTTAGCATATGATTTAAATAAAAGTGGATACCAAGCATTAGATTTTGGACATATAGATTTACAATATGAATACTATTTGAGAAGTTGCAATAAAAAAATAAAAATATATGGAAAATATAATAATGAAGTAGAAAATGGTGACAATGTTGAAAGTTTAGAGGATAATGAATACATTAATCAAATAATTTGTAATATTAGGATAGATGTATAATCATATAAATATAATATATTTAATTTAAAATCTAAACATTAGATATTATAAAAAACATGATATGATAATGTAAAAAATAACAACGTACTTTATTCCTTAAGAAAAGAAAAATTACAGATAAAATAACTTATAAAAAATGGACGACTAAAAGTTAATATTAATTCAAATGTATTTATTTTTAATAATTTTATTTACCATATATTGATATTGCAAGAAGAAAAAATTAAAAACTATAGAGTCTATATAAATTAGACTCTTTTTTTGCCACAAATCCCCCCTAAAATCCCACATATTCAAAAAAAACAATTAATTTTAAACGTATGTTCAAAATATACAATTGCAAAAAAGAGAAAAATATCATACCCTTTAGATATAAGTAAAAAAAGGGGGATTAACATGATAAAATCATTTAAAAAATTTATAAACTACGTGGAAGAAAACTACCATAGCAGCTTTACAGAAGATGATATAAAAAACATAACAGGATACAGCTACCAATACTTTAACAAATGCTTCAAAGAAATATGGCATATGACACCCCAAGTCTATAGAAAGCGCAGACAACTGACTTTGATAGCTTTGGAAATAAAAAGAAACACAGTCACTATTAAGGAAAGTGATCTTGCTCCTTGGACAGATGACAGTGCATTTTTAAAAGCTTTTAAGAGGGAGTTTAATATTACACCACATAAATACATAAAAGAAAAAGACTTTACTTTACAAGAAAAAATAGAAATACCACCCCAAGTTTATATGGATTATATGCTAAATAATCATAATAGATCATTAGAAGAAAAATACGAAAGCCTGTTCTGCAAGTAGGTGATAATATGGACAAAAAGAAAGATAAACTACTACTGCTATATTTATTTCAAGACACCAATCTTAAAGAAATCGACATATACACCTTATCAAAAAATATACTAAAATTACGACACGTCATCGAGATGTACACCACAAGTGAACAAAATAAAAATGAAAATATAAAATAAAAATATAAAATATAAAATAAAAATAAAAACCGTAAGGGAGTCGGGATAGAATATGATAAATGAAGAATATAATAATTTACCAAGAGATGTAATAAAAAGCCTTGCAAAAATGGAAAAAATAATAAAAATCATAGAAACAAATTTATTCTTACCTAAAGACGACATACTAAGAGAAATAAACATAGAAATAGGATCAACACAAAAAGCCATGGACATATTCAGTCAATACTATCCAGACAAAGGCGTTAACTTATCAATTTACATAATCCAAAGAAAGAAAACTATAGCGCAAAAAGCAATAAAAAACCTTACAAACCCAACACTAATCGATAGAAAAATTTATGAAATAACTCAAATGTACAAATCTAACTTTAATCAATCCTTAAAGAATAATCCGATGATAATAGAAGCTTTTGATATGAAAAAAGTTTATGAAAATATAAACAACATATACGACACCCTTTATAATTTGAACGATGAAAAAATTATAAAAACAAAAATTTCAAGAACTAAAATCTTAATAGAAGATAGAGACTGGAATGTGGGTCTTAGGATGATTTTTGCCATGAGGGAGTATATATCCTTTGGTAATGCTAAAAACATGGAAAAGTTAATAGATTATGATATGCTTTTACAAGAACATGAATGGATGGAGTATTATATAAAAAACATGAAAAATTACAATGTAAATACTGCCTTTGATCATGCTATTAGTTCCAGAGAAGAATTTTATGATAATAAACAAAATAGAATTATGGAATTTTTATTATATTACAAAGAAAATAAAAACTTTAACATGGATGAGGTTACTTATTACTGTGTGGACAGAAGTTATTTGAAAGATGTGATAAATAATTTTTCACTGCCAAATAATCTCCATCAGTACAGAACTATTTTATCTAAAAGCAAACTTGCCCTTAGGATGATGATGAAAAGCGACGATTATATATTGTCTTATGTAAATCACTTTAAATCTATAATTGATAATGATTTGGAAAGAGAAGTATTTTCTTATTTAGCAGAAAGAGAAGAACAAAATCTTGATGGTCATATAAAAGAAATTCACCAATATTTATGCAAAAAATATAAAAATTTATCGAAAAATGATATAGAAGAAGCTATGAAAAACTTATTATTAAAAGGATTTATAAGTCTATACATTTGAAACACTCAGCTATGAAAATTGTCATAGTTTTTTTTATACAAAAATACAAAAGATTGAACTTTGGCAAAGTTTCAATTTTCAAAAATATATACTTTAGATATAAGTTAAAGATAAAAGTCTTAGAACTTAGCAAAGATTAAAATAAGGAGGACTAAAATGAGTGGATATAAAAATTTAGATGATTTGAAAAAAAGTATACACGCCCAAATGGAGATTTTGACTATTCAAGAAAAGTATGTGGCAACTTTGGAAGAAAATATGAAAGGTGGTGAGGAAATAGTAGCAAATGAATATATAGCAGAAAAAGACAGTGATGTTGCACCTATTAAGATTGGTCAATTTGCCAAAATCATAAGAGATAAGGGCGTGCCCTTTGGCAGAAATAAAATACATAGTTGGCTCAATAACAGGGGATATACTTACAGAATAAAGGACAAAAACTTTGTTAAAAGCGAGTATATAGTTAAAGGGTTGTTTGAAATTAGGGGCTATTCCCTTTATATTACGCCAGAAGGTGTGTCATATTTTACAAAAAGATTATTAAAAGAATTTAATATTGAGGAGTGATAAAAATGATAAAAGTATTTGGAAAAAGCAAAGAAAAAACTACAGATGCACCCATGGGAAGTGCCGAGTATGGCAAATTTATAAGAGCAGCTTATATGGATACAGTAAATGAAGCTGTAATTTTAAGTGATGATTTAGATGAGAGTTTGTCTAGATATGATGAGATAGTAAGCAACATGTCCAAGCTAAAAAGTGAAAAGGAGATGATAGAACAAAACATAATGTCCCTTATGAAGGAAAATGAAATAGCTTATGTGAAAAGTAGAAAAATCACTTGGAAGAAGGTTCAGAGAACTTCTTTTGATGCTAAAGCTTTGAAAGAAGAAGATCCGGAAATTTACAATAAATACTCTAAAACGACAAGTATTAGAATGTTTAAAATAAAATAGGAGGTTTTTATATGGCTATTTACAGACATGTTTATTTATCCTTTTGGAAGGACGAAAAAATCATGGAGAAGTTTAGTAAAGAGGAGAAGTTGTTGTTTATTTTTTTTTAACAAATGGAAATACAACTCAAATAGGCGTATATAGAATCCTTGTAAAAGAAATAGCTTTTTATACGGGGATTAGTGAAAAAATGGTGGCTAAATTGATGGACAAGCTGGAAAATGAATACCATATGATAAAATACAACAAAAATACCCATGAAATAGCCATTGTTCACTGGGCAAAGTACAATATGAACAAGTTGGGAGGAAAGCCTATTATGGATTGTATTTCCTCAGAATTAAAAAAAGTGCAAGATGTATCTTTGTTGAAAATTGTTTTGAAAGATGTGGCAAAAGAAAAGGTTAGAGCATTATTTTTAAAAGAAATAAAAGAAAGAGAAGGAAGGGAAAAGAATAAAGATGATGATCTCTATGAAAAACCAAGTGAAGAAGAACTTAGAAAAGTCAGACAGCTCTATGGATAATGACGATAATAAATACAAATGCCAAAAGTGCAAAGATGTGACATATATACTTACAGATAAGGGGGCAGTTCCTTGTAGTTGCAAGGAGTTGAGGGAGGCTGAAAGGATTTTATCAAAAAGTGGCATAAGCAAGGAATTTGCCAACAAGACCTTTGATAATTTTGATTATTCTAGGAATGTACAAATTTTAAATGCTTATAACATGGCTAGGGAATATGTGAAAAATTTTGAAGAAATTAAAGATAGTCGCAAAAATAGCATTATTTTCATGGGAAGTGTGGGTGGTGGCAAGTCGCATCTTAGTTTTGCCATAGCCAATGCTCTTATGAAAGAAGGTGTGGGCGTAATTTATATGGGATATAGGGAAAGCATTATGAAAATAAAGCAAAATGTTATGAATATGGATGAGTATGAAAAAATCATGAGCAGATATAAAAAGTGCAAGGTCCTTTTGATTGATGATTTGTTTAAGGGAAATATAACACTAAGTGATATAAATATAATGTTTGAGATAGTGAATTATAGATATTTTAATAATTTGCCCATGATTATGAGTACGGAAAAAGGTGGCAAGGAGCTGATAGAAATTGATGAGGCCATAGGCAGTAGGATTTTGGAAATGGCAAAGGATTATAATATGGAGCTTAAGGGAGGGAAGTTGAATTATAGAATTTATGGTAAGTAAGAAAGGGGAGATTTTTATGGAGATAAAAAGGGAGGATATACCTGATAATATGATAAATATGTTGGAAATTGTGGGTATGGAAAATTTTCTAAAAATTATCAAAGAGTATGGAGGAGATGCTCTTTATATACCTTATTACAAATCATTGAAAAAGAAAGCTAGAAACAGGGAAATAAGAAAGGCCTACAATGGATTTAATGCCAGGGAGTTATCAAAAATATATGGTTTGTCTGTAAGTCAAATTATAAGAATAACAAAAGACGACTTTAGATTTCTAGACAAAAGTTGATGTCATATGTTTTAACTACATACAAGGATTTTCAGCTATTATGTAATTAGAAAGTGAGCTAGCTTACTGATTATATATTAAGGAGGTAATTTGTATGGCAGTAGTTTCTACACCAAATGCATCTTCTGTTAAGGTTAAATTTGATCAAGGAGCAAATGTGGATGGTGACAGAATTATAAAGACAAAAACTTTTTCGTCTATAAAATCATCTGCTTCCAATGAGGACATAATGGCTGTTGTAAATGCCCTAGTAGGCTTGCAAAAACATACTTTAAGTGGTGTTAACAGAGTTGATAACACATCTTTATCAGAATAAAATTTCGCTTAAAAAATTAATTTTATGGAGGGGTAAATATGCAAGAGAAAAAGCTTTTAATGACTTTTAAAAATACTTTAGGCAATACTTTTACTTTGACTATTGATGATCCCAGTGATGATTTAACTGAGCAAAATATAATCGATGCTATGAATTTAATTAAGGAAAAAAATATATTCTTGCCAAAGGGATATGAACTAGCTCAGTGTGTGTCTGCCAAAGTAGTTGCAAGTGATACTACTGAGTATGACTTGGAAGTATAGTTAGGAAGTGTTTTTATGGAAAATATATCTGCTATGATTGCAAACTTGGGATTTCCCATTGCTGTTTCAATATATTTATTGATTCGCATAGAGGGTAAAATGCAGGCTTTGACAGATAGCATAAATGAGTTATCGAAAAATATTCATAACATTAAATAGTATAAATGGGCACTCTAGGTGGGGTGCCCATTTTAAATAGGGGGAGTTAATATGAGTGAGAAAAGAAATGGGTTTATACGATTTGATAATATAGATGAGTTTGAGACTTATATAAAAAATTTAAAAATAAGACGCAAAATTAATGGGCTACAAGTTCATCATATGGCACTGCCCAATTATGCTTGTTTTTATAAATCAAAGGGAGTTACAGAAGATGAGTTGGTGAGAACTATAAATCTGGACTACTATGGCAAAAGCAAGGGCTGGTCATGTATAGCCCAGCATTTTAATATTTTTCCCAATGGAAAGATTACAACAGGCAGGGATATTAATAAGACTCCCGTGGGCATAACTGGCTGGAATGCTAATAAGATTTGTATTGAGATTTATGGTGATTTTGATAAAAATAAGGACGTGATGAAGGTGGAGCAAAAAGAAGCTGTCATAGCAGTTTACGCCATACTATGTGAGAAGTTGAATTTGACTCCTTCCACTTCTACTATTAGGGCTCATGCTTGGTTTACTAGTGGTGGGACTTATCTTGGTGATTATTATAAAGGTAAATCTAGAAAGACTTGCCCGGGGACAAATTTTATGGGATTTGGCAATTCAAGAAGGGCTTTTGTTAATAATTTTTATCCTCTTATAAAAGATTATATGTCAAATAGAAGTTCATCAAAAAAGGAAAGTAAAGAAGAAGTTAAGGAAGAAAATAAAGAAAAGTATATTGTTAGGTATTTGCAAAGTACTCTTAATAAGGTATATAAATGTAATTTGGTAGTGGATGGTATTTATGGAAAGGCGACTAAAGATGTTGTTAAGAAGCATTATCTCAAAATGGGTGATAAGGGAGAGCATGTGGTGTGGCTGCAAAAAGCCTTGATTAATAGAGGGTATAATATTGAGGCTGATGGAAGTTTTGGAAGTAAAACTAAGGCTGCAGTTATGAGCTATCAAAAATCTAGGGGACTAAAAGTGGATGGCTATGCAGGTGTTGATACTCACAGTGCTATTATTGATGATTAGCATTTCTAATTGAAAAAGTTTTTTTCATATGACATAATTTAAATAGGGAAATTTAATTAGACATGGGGGGATAATATGAAAAAAAGGGGAAAATGGATTGTGGGTATTTTAATATTTTTAATAGCAATAATTTCACTTTGTTATTATGAAGTATACATATCATACAACAAGATTACAGAAAATAACTACACAATAGAAAATAAAAAAATAAGCAAAGACATAAATCTAGTCATCATATCAGATCTTCACGACAATGAGCTGGGAGAAAAGAACAAAGAACTAATAGATAAAATAAACTCACTTTCTCCAGATATAATCTTAGTAGTAGGCGATGTAGTAAACTCAGACTCAGCAAACAGCCATATAGTTACAAACCTTATGAAAGACCTATGCAAAAATAACAAAGTATTTTATTCCTTGGGAAATACAGACAAAGACTACATAGAATCAGGTACATCAGATTTAGTAAAAGAGTTAAAAGATGTGGGCGTTACTGTTTTGGATAATGAATACAAAGATATAAAAATCAATGGAAACAACATCAGAATTGGTGGTATGTATGCTTATGCCTTTGGGCTAAATGGCAACAATGATGTGGACAAGGATACCATGGAAGAAGGAGTTTATGATTTTTTAACTGATTTCCAAAATACAGATAGCTACAAAATCATGATGGCACACAGACCAGACAGCTTTATATTTGGCAATGCATCAAAAATATGGGATGTAGACTTGGTGGTAAGTGGTCATACTCATGGTGGACAAGTTAGGGTTCCTTTTAAGGGAGGTTTGTATGTGGGAGATCAGGGCTGGTTTCCTAAGTATGATAAAGGACTTTTTGATTTGAATAAGATAAAAATCCTTATAACTAGTGGACTGGGTTCAGGCAAACAAAAAGTACCTAGATTTAATAATCCACCTGAAGTTGTCAACTTGAAAATAAGTACTCAGCTATCAAATTGATTTCAAAAGTGAACTTTGAGCAACGGACGAAGTCGTTGGCGACATGAACGAAGTGAATTTTGAGCAACGGACGAAGTCGTTGGCGATATGAATGAAATGAATTTTGATTAAAAAACTGCTTTTCTGTAAAGAATTAGATATGACTAAAGTGATTCTATTCAAATAGAAAAATTTTAGTTATAATAAATGTAAGGAAAGTAGGTACAATATTGAAGCAAGAAAAAGTAAAATTAGATGAAATTTTAAAATTTTTATTCAACAGCTCGGAAAAAGTATTAGTAAAACTGCTAAACAGTATGTTTAATGAAAATTTTAAAGAAGATGTATCCGTTACTTCCACTTCAATTATTCAATTTGAGAAAGACATTAAATACAGCTAAAAAGAAAAACGATATAAATACAATTAAGGAACTATCTGTAGTGGCTAAAAATTTAGCTACAAAACTAGCCAATGAGTCAAAAGAATTATTTGAACAAGATGAAATCCTCGGCGAAGATTTCCACAGTATGTTACTCGCAATTCAAAATTTAATTGAATATTTAAATAAAAATTATATAGAGGATGAAAACTTAGAAGAAGAGGTGAATATTATGACGAAAAGTTTATATGATCCAGAAGTTGAGAAAAAGGGAATTGAAAAAGGTATAGAGCAAGGTATAGAGCAAGGAATAAAGCAAGGCATGAAGCAAGGTATAGAACAAAACCAAGCAGAAATAGTGTTAAATATGCTAGGTGAAGGCCTTGACGAAGCGACTATTTCAAAATTCACAAAAATCGATATAGAAAAGGTGAAAGAAATAATAAAAAAGCACCTTAACTAACAAATAGGTAGAAGCGATGCTTCTACTTTTTTGTGCAAAAATGTTAGAAAATCGTATAAAAAATTGTTAGAAAATACTATAATATCTATATGCAATAAAATAAAGGAGCAAGAATATGAGTAAACTAGCAAGAGCCACTTTTGGATTGATGGTGGCAACAATAATAGCAAAAATATTAGGATTTGGTAGGGAGCTGGTGCTGGCAGCAGGCTATGGTACGAGTATTTACAGTGATGCATACGTCACAGCTATGAACATACCTCAAGTTATATTTGCCATAATAGGCAGCACTTTGGCGACAGTTCTTATTCCCATGTATATGGAAGTACATAGTGAAGAAGGAGAGGGTGCCTCTCTTAAATTTATAAACAATGTGTTCAACTTAGTTATATTAGCCTGCATAGTATTATCGGTGCTTGGTTTTATTTTTACAAAGGAAATTGTCAATGTATTTGCTGTGGGATACGAAGGAGAAGCTCTGCAAGTTGCCATAAACTTTACGAGAATAACAATTTTGGGAATAGTTTTTACAGGACTTAGTTATGTGATGACTTCATATTTACAGATAAAAAATGATTTTATCATGCCAGGTCTTAGTAGTGTTCCAAAAAACATCATTATAATAGTAGCAACTTTGCTAAGTATAAAACATGGACCTTATTTGATGATATGGGGGACTTTGATTGGAATGGCGTCGGAGTTTGTTTTCCAATTGCCTTATGCCATAAAGCAAGGTTATAGATATGTACCAGTTATTGATATAAAAGATAAATATATTAAAAAAATGGCATGGCTTATTATGCCTGTGTTAATTGGAGTGGCAGTAAATCAGGTAAACACATTGGTGGATAGGACTTTGGCATCCACACTACCAGTGGGGACTGTCTCTGCGCTGAATTATTCCAACAAGCTGACTTCTTTTGTCATAGCAATTTTTATAACTTCAATTTCATCGGTGATTTATCCCATGTTATCTCAGTTGTCCAGTGAAAATAATCAGGAGAGGTTCACTGCATCTGTCATAAAAAGTATAAATTGTGTCATAATTTTAGTTTTACCTATTACTGTGGGGACTATTGTGCTGGCACTGCCTATTGTTAGGGTCTTATTTGAGAGGGGTGCCTTTGATGCCAATGGTACTTATTTAACTGCCCTGGCTCTTGCCATGTATTCCATAGGAATGGTGGCATATGGTCTGAGAGATGTGCTGGGTAAAATTTTTTATTCGCTGCAAGATACGAAGACTCCCATGATAAATGGTGTAATTGCCATGGGTGTGAATATGGTTATGGACGTGGTCTTTATACAGTTTTGGGGACTGGCAGGGCTGACACTGGCTACTAGTTTGTCTTCTATTGCTTGTATTATGCTACTGTTTAGAAGTTTGAAAAAGAAGATGGGATACTTTGGTCAGGATAAGATTATGAAGGCTACTTTAAAGAGTTTGGCAGCATCTCTTGTTATGGGTGTTGTGGCATATTATTCTTATCATTATATGATGAGGTTTACTTCAACTGGCGGCGAGAGGGAGTTTGTTGTCTTGATGATAGCTGTCATACTAAGTGCCGGTGTTTATGGTGGATTGGTCATATTGTTTAGGGTTGATGAGATTAGGATAGTTACTGATGTACTAAGAAAAAGGTTAAGGATATAAAATAGATAAGTCATGGTGAAAATCATGGCTTGTTTATTCTTAATAAAATAAAAAATTTCAAATAAACGTAAAAAGGAACACAAGGACTTCAAAATATGGTAAAATATGGTATAATTTATTATATTAGGATTTTATGCAATCAAAATAGTAACTTTAAATGGGGGTGAGGAGTTATGGGCAAAAAAATAATAATAGGGATAATAGCAGTTTTAATTGTGGGACTTGGTGGTTGGAAAATTTACACAGATCAAGTAAGTAGCAGTGAAAAAGCAAACGAGACGCAATCTTCTACTTCTGAGCAACAGTCATCTTCCAAAAATAAAAATTCGGAAAATAATGACGCAGAAAACAAAGACTCAGAAAGTAATGACGCAAAAAACAATAATAATGATGACAAAACTAAAGACAATAAATCAGACAATTCAAATGACACAACACAAGTAGATAAAGACTCAAATTCTACAACATCCAAAGACAATAAAAATGAAAGCAAAGATAAAGAAAATAAAAAGGACACAAAGAAAGATTCAGATAAATCATCTAATAATAGTATAAAAACACCTTATAAAGTTTCATCAACAGGTATGCAAATAAACAAAATTAAAAGCTATTCTGGAAAATTTGTTGAAAATGGTAGCGATAAAAAAGTTAGCAATATACTAGCTTTGGAAGTCAAAAATACTTCTAAAAAAGATTTACAATATGGTCAAATTAAATTACAAATCAACAATAAGAAAACAGCAACTTTTGATTTAACAAACTTACCTGCAGGTAAAACTGTGACAGTTATAGAGTCAACAGGAAGCATATCTTATAATAGCGGGGATAGTTATAAGTATGAAGAGGCAACATATGCATCTGTTGACAAACTTCCTATGAGTGAAAATAAGGTAAAAGTATCTGCAAATGGTTCTGATATTATTGTGGAGAACATATCTAATAAGGACTTAGGAACAGTATATGTTTATTATAAGAATACAAAAGACAATTCTTATCTAGGGGGAATAACATATAGAGCTAAATTTGAAAATGTAGAAAAGGGTAAAAAGCTTACAACAAAAACTAGTCACTTTACAAAATCAAGTAAAATTGTGATGGTAGATACAGAAAAATAAGTTATATTTAAGGGGTATTTGGAAATTATTTTTAGAAAATATAAATACAGTTTCTAAAAATTAATTTTATATAATCTAATAAGGGGGGAACTTAAAGTGAAAAAAGTTTTATTAAAGGTATATTCATTTATTCTAACTATAATGTTAGTATTAGGAATTATGCCAACAGGCGCATATATATCATATGCAGCATCATCATCTGTAGATACTCAAGCTACAGATGATGGGATACAATATTTTCCGGTCACTTTGTATAACTATGACACTAGTGTCATAAATCAAATGGCAGGTTCAAATGGTTTACAATTTAATAATGGAAAAGGTACTGGCTACAATGGTTGGACTGGTGCAGGTGGGGGAGCATACACTGGTTTAGCAAAATCTAAATTTGAAAATGGTACAATAGCTTTTAACGTACCACAAGGTGGCATATTTACATCATCTAATGTAGGTAAAAAATCATATACAGGGGTTCAACTTCCATTTACAAAAGATAGTGATGGCTATTATACATTTGATAGTTCTAAAAATGATGCATATTTTAAAGATAATCCTGGTAATGATTTAACATTAATTACATCATCTAGAACTTTTGATAGTATTAATGTTGCTAGTGGAGTCAAGAGTGGATTTTTCCCATTTAATAATGCAAGCTCAACCAGCTCTTCTGCACCAATTTATCACTTTGGTATGGCTATGACAACTAATTTCTATACAACTAACGATGGAAAAGTAAATGGAAAAGATATGACATTTGAATTTACTGGTGATGATGATGTTTGGGTATTTGTAGATGGAAATTTAGTTTTAGACTTAGGTGGTATACATGACCCAGTAAGTGGTTCAGTAAACTTTGCTACAGGAAAAATAACTTGTAATAGAGCAGTAGCTGGAAAAGTTTCAGGAACTACAGGTGGTTCAACAATGGGTGGAAATCTTTATGCTAACAGTGTATTAGGAGCTAAAGATGTGTTCTTAAGATCTGATAAACCACATACTTTACAAGTATTTTATCTAGAACGTGGTGAAGGTGCATCAAACTGTAGAATTAAATTTAATATGCCACCACCAGATACACTAGAAATAAGTAAATCTTTAGATAGCGCTACATCAAATAGTACTGATAAAGAAAGTATAGAGGATCAAGTTTATACATTTACAGTTAAAAAAGATGGTGAGTTATTTAAAAGTAAACCATATATTTTATATGATAGAAATAACTCAGAAATAGAAGGTAATTATACAACTAGTGATGAAGGCGAATTAACTTTACAAGAAGGTCAAACTGCAAGATTCTTTGATTTTGAAGATGGAATATATGTAGTTACAGAAAAAGACGATAGTACTTTATATACTTCAAGCTGGCAACATGGCACAAGTGATAGCCTTTTAGGTGGTAATGAATATAATATAATTAAAAATAGACAAGGTACATCATATCGTTTTATTTGTACAAATACAATAAAACCACAACTTGTTAACGATGCTGTAGTTATAGATTTTGGTAAAACATTAACAATAGACGTACTTAATAATGATAAATTATATGGTAAAACTGGAACATTAAGTATAGATTCTAGTTCATTAACACAAGGTAAGGCTGTAGTTGCTTATAATAAAGTAAAATACACTCCAACTAAGTTTATGGACAAAGTAGACACTGCAACTTATTCATATGGAGGAAGTAATGCAAAGGTTAGTGTGATGCCAGCATCAAGTGTATACTATGAAGATAACTTTAGTGATGGAACTATAGTTAATGGAAAATTAACTACTGTAATAAAATACGGTGAAGGATGGAATGCTATAGGAGAAGATAAAATAGACTCTATACTTGGTGACAAAGAATATGGTAGTGATACTAATTATGCAAACAACTTACATGATAGTGGAACAGTTTACTCTGTAACAGCAGGAGATACAGCAAAAACTGCTGAATTTGAATTTACAGGAACTGGTATAGACATATATAGTAGAGTTACTGATAAAACAGGTAAAGTAAAAGTAGAATTATATGACGGAACTACAAGAGTTGCTAGACAAATAATAAATTCTGTATCTGTTGATGGAGATAGATATCAAATACCTGTATTTAGTTTTAATGATTTAACAAGAAAAACTTATACTGTTAAGATAACTGTTTATAAAGGTCAAACTTATTATTTAGATGGTGTACGTATATATAACCCAATTAGTGAGGATACAAAAGTAGATTTGGATAAAAATAAAGATACTACAGTAGGTGATATATATGATAAAGACGGTGAGGCTAATGCTAAATTATATCATTTAAGAAATAATACTTTAAATAGTATATCTAATGTATTAACTCTTACAGGACAAAATTGGATAACTAAGTATACAAATTCACAAGGTGAAGTAGTAGAAGCACATGAATCTACGGTAGGTTCTCAAGAATCAAAGGTATTTGGACCAACTAATGAAATTTATTTAAATAAAGAACAAGAAGTTACTTTAAGATTAAAAGATACTGTAAAATTTAAATCTTTACAACTTGGAGTCAAAACTATAGAAGGTGCTTCTAAAGTAACTATAAATGAAACAGAAACTAAATTAAATAGTGCTAATGATATGTTTGTAAAAATAGATGGAACTAGTAGAACTATAACTATAAAAAATACAGGAAGCAAAATAGTATCTTTAACATATCTAAAAGTAGTACAAGGTAAATAGGGGGTGAAGATATGAAAAAAGAATATGGAAAACCTCTACTTTATATCGAGGATTTTACAATAAACCAACATATAGCAACTTGCATAATGAATAGTGGTGCAGGTCATTATGATGGTGAATGTAGCTTTACAGTAAAAGATGATGATGAAGAAGAGATATTTGTATATTATTATCAAAATATAAGTGGAAAATGTAATCAACTGGTAGATGTAGGGGGAAATAACTATGTAGGTTGTTACTATGGACCTGATAAAGGAGGAGCTTTTGCCTCATAATTTATATTAATATATTGGCAACTAAATAATTATTTTATGGTCATGTCATTTTGACATGACCATTTTAATCTACGGGGAGACAATCATGAAAAGATATTACCAAATAGCAGATTTATTATTTGAAATAAATACAGATTTAAAATATGATGAATCATATAACTTTAAAGAATTTTTAATGAGTAATACTAATAATGAGTTAAAAAAAATATCTTGCAATATATATTGTGTAGATAAATTAGAGCAAAGTAGATTAGATAATATATCTAATCTACCAATGATAAATTCACATGAAGACAAATTATATTATAGGTATGAATTTTTAAAATCTCCCCACGGGGAAATATATGCTTATACTATTTTTTATAAAAATAAATTAAATAATATAGATATTTATATTAAAAAAGATTATAAAGATATAAAAGATACAATTGATATATTTAAATTGCTTATGCTAGATAAATTATTTTCACTAAACAATATAATATTATTACATTCTTCTTATATAAAGTATAAAAATAATGCTATATTGTTTTCAGCACCAAGTGGGACAGGAAAATCAACTCAAGCTAATCTATGGAATAAGTATGAGAATGCAGAAATAATTAATGGAGATAAAACTGCGATACAAAAAGTTAATGGAATATGGTATGCATATGGATTGCCATATGCTGGTTCATCTGATATATTTAAAAATATAAGTACTCCAATATCAGCAATTGTAGTTTTGAGAAAAGGGAGTAAAAATAAAGTAGAAAAATTAACTTTAAAAGAAGCGTTTAAACATATATACAGTGAAACGATAATAAATATATGGGATGAACAATTTGTAAATATGGTGGTTGATATGATTTTGGATATTATTGACAATATTCCAGTGTATCTTTTGAGTTGTTTGCCAAATCAAGATGCAGTTGAACTATTAAAATCAAAAATAGAGGGGGATTTTTAATATGAAACAAAAATATAGGGAAGGGGCATTTACAAAGTTTTTAACACAAAAAGCAGCGAAACTTAGAGTTCCTATAAGTTCTGCTTTTGAGCTTACTCCTTTGTGTAATATGAAATGTAAAATGTGTTATGTTACACTTAGTAAACAAGAATGTGATAAAATTGGGAGACATAGAACTATTGAGGAATGGCTTGATATTGCACAACAAGCAAAAGATAGGGGCATGCTATATTTATTGTTAACAGGGGGAGAACCTTTTGTATATAAAGATTTTAAGAGACTATATTTAGAACTATTTAAAATGGGTTTTATAATATCAATAAATAGTAATGCCACATTAATTGATGAAGAGACTGTAAAGTGGTTGAAAGAATATCCACCACAAAGAATAAATATCACATTGTATGGAAGTAGTAATGAGGTTTATGGAAATCTATGCAATAATCCAAAGGGATTTAATCAAGTAACAAAGGCTATAAATTTATTAAAAGAAGCTAATATAAATATAAAATTAAATTATACCTTAACTCCATATAATTCAGATGATTTAGAATTTGCATATAAATTTGCAGAAGATAATGATTTGATTTTACAAGCATCTACATATATGTTTCCACCTGTAAGAAAAGATAAATCAAAAATAGGACAAAATGAGAGATATAGCCCAGAAGAAGCAGCTAAGTTTTATGTAAAAAGTGATTTATTACTTTATACTAAAGAAAAATTTAAGAAAAGGGCAGAAATGATGAAAGATGGCCTTTTGAAAATAAATTGTTCTGATTTAAATTTTGATTGTGAGGTTGATAAGGGACAAAAAATAAACTGTCAAGCGGGAAAATCATTATTCTGGATAACTTGGGATGGTAGAATGTTACCATGTGGTATGATGAATACTCCAGTAGCATATCCTTTTAGAGATGGGTTTGATAATGCGTGGAAGCAGATAGTAAATGAGGTTGAAGAATTATATCTTCCAAAAGAATGTGAAAATTGTAAAATAAGAAGTGCATGCTCTAGTTGTGGAGCAATTGCATATACAGAGACAGGACGCACAGATGGAAAACCTGAATATATGTGTAAAATGACAGAAAGTATAATAGAACAAACACAATTAAAATATGAAGAATTAAAAAATATAAAATAACAAGGGGATTATTTATATGAAACTAAAGAAAAAATTTTTAACAAGAGAAATTTTAGGGGAAATAGTATTAGTACCAATAGGACAATCTGATGAATCTTTTAATGGGATGATAACAATGAATTCAATTGGGAAATTTATTTGGGATAATATAGAGAAAGATCATGATGAAATTTTATCTTTAATTTTGGATGAATACGAAGTAGAAAAAACAGTAGCAGAAAAAGACCTAGACGAATTTTTAGACAAACTAAGACAAGTTGATATAATATAACAAAAAAAGGACAATGAAAATTGTCCTTTTTAAATTTAACAAAATAATTGACATCTTCACCAAAGAAAACCACAATTATCTTATAGAACAAATAAAAATGGGGAGAACACAATGAATTTTATCAAAAAAGTAATAAAAAAGATAAAAGAAGGACTACTCCAAGAAATGTATGTCGAGGCAAAATGGATGTATCAATACATAAAAAGATACAAATTTGCCGTAGCATTTTATCTAATCTTAGGAGTAATATCCACACTAATGGGACTTGGGGGAAGTGTCCTTTCAAAATACTTAATAGATGCAGTAACAGGAGTGGACAAAAGCAACATAGCAACAATAGTAGTGGGAATCATAGCAATGGCAATTGGGGGGATTATCATAAACGCCATCAACTCTAGAATTTCCACAAAAATCAGCATAAAAGTAAACAACGAAATCACCCAAGAGGTTTACGACAAGGTTATGAGAAGTGACTGGCTATCCATGACCAACTTTCACAGTGGGGACATATTAAATCGTCTAAACACTGATGTGAGCACAGTATCAAGCAGTGTGATTGGCTGGATTCCAAGTCTTATCACCAAGACTGTTCAGTTTATAGGTGCCCTTGCAATTATTTTATATTATGACCCAACTATGGCCCTGCTTGCCCTTATCAGTGCGCCTATTATGCTTACTGTTTCAAAAATTTTAATAAAAAAAATGAGGTATTTCAATAAAAAGACTAGGGAAGTGTCCAGTGATTTGATGGCATTTAATGAGGAGTCTTTTCAAAATATACAATCAATAAAAGCCTTTGACTTAATAAATTCCTTCAACGACAAATTAATAAATATGCAAAACAAATACAAAGAAGTATCTCTTGATTTTAATAAATTTTCCATAGCCACATCATCTTTCATGTCCTTAGTTGGTATGATTGTTTCTTATTCTTGCTTTGGATGGGGTGTTTATCGTTTATGGACAGGACATATAACTTACGGTACCATGACTTTGTTTTTACAATTATCGGGAACACTGTCTTCATCTTTTAACTCCTTGGTGGGAATGGTTCCTTCTGCCATATCAGCTACAACTTCGGCAGGCAGGCTTATGGATTTCTTTGATTTGCCAAATGAAGAGCTTTTGGATGATAAAAAAGTTCAACATATATATAATGAAACAAAAGACAAGGGATTAACGGTGGAGCTAGATAATGTCATGTTTAATTATGATGAAAACAAAGTAGTATTTGAAAATGCCAGCATAATTGCCAATCCTGGGGAAATTGTGGCCCTTGTCGGTCCTTCTGGTGAAGGTAAAACAACCATGGTTAGAGTTTTACTTGCCCTTATCAAAATAAAAAAAGGAAAGGCAGTTATCAGGGATGTAAACAATATGGAGTGCAATATTTCAGCAGACAGCAGAAAATTCTTTGCTTATGTACCTCAGGGAAATACCATATTTTCTGGAACTATAGCAGACAACATGCGCATGGTAAAAGAAGATGCCACTGATGGGGAGATAATAGAAGCTTTAAAAACTGCTTGTGCTTATGATTTTGTAAAACAATTACCAGAGGGCATAAACAGTATTGTGGGTGAAAAGGGTACAGGTTTCTCAGAAGGTCAATCACAGCGACTTTCCATTGCCAGGGCACTTCTTAGAAGAAGTCCCATATTAATTCTCGATGAAGCCACATCAGCACTAGATGTATATACGGAAAGGCTGGTGCTTAAAAATATAATGGATATGGGTTATGCCAGAACTTGCATAGTGACAACTCACCGCCCAAGTGTCCTTAATTTATGTGACAGAGTTTACAAAATAGACAAAAGCAGTGTAAGTGAAATTGACCACCAAGAAGTGGAACAGTTAATAAAAGATTTTTAAAAAGGGGACAATATGAAAGAAACATATGAAGATTTTTTACAATTACTAAAGGCCAGCATCAACAAATCAGAAGTAAAAATAAATAATTATAACTGGCAATCAATTTTACAATTGTCAAATATGCACAAGGTACTTCCGCTAGTTTACGAAGCTTTGTACAAAAGTGAAGAATTTAAAAATACAGATAAAGATTTTCAAAAATACTTGAAAAATACATCCATGCAAATTATCTACAATCAAATTCAACGAAGTGAGCGTTTTTTACAAATATACGAAGAATTTAACAAAGCAGGACTAAAAATCCTTGTATTTAAAGGCATCATACTTAGACAGTTATATCCCATTCCCGATGAGAGAATATCTGGAGATGAGGATTTATTAATTAAAAAAGAAGATTTAAAAAAAGCAGAAGAAATACTAAAATCAAAAGACATGGAAAGAATTTTATCTCAAGAAGAAGAGGAAGAGGTTTATCATTATTTTTGCAAAAAAACAGGTCTTCATTTGGAGCTACACACCGGCTTATTTGGCAACAGCTCAGAAATTTATAAAAAAATGGAGAAGACCTTCCAAGGTGTATTTGACGATTCAGAGAAAGTAATCATAAACAATGTAACACTTAACACCTTCTCCTTAGACAAGCATTTTTTATATGTCATATGCCACGCTATGAAGCATTTTGTTTCCAGCGGTATAGGAATTAGACAAATTTGTGACATTGTCATGTATATAAATAAATACTTTGACAAAATCAACTGGAATTATATTTGGCAAGAAGTGAGTAATTTAGGCTACGAAACTTTATTTGTCAACTTCCTGCAAATTGGCATAGATTATTTAGGTCTTGATGAAAAGAAGATAACTTATGCTAAAAACAAAAATAAATACTACATAAACACAAAAAATCTTTTGGAAGACATAATAGACGGGGGAATTTATGGAGCCAGTAACCAGTCCAGACTAAACGCAGCCAATATGTCCTTGGATGCCTTTAACAACCATACTAATTCAAAAATAAACTCCAACTTAGCCGCCATCTTCCCAAAGGCAGATAATCTAAAGAAAAGATACAAATACTTAGAAAATCATCCTTTTTTATTGCCAATAGCTTGGATTAGCAGAATTTCAACCTACATAAAAGACAGGGGAAGTATAAGTAATGTGGGACTTACTGCCAAGGAAACTATTGCTGTGGGCAACAAAAGAATAGATTTATTAAAAGAATACAAATTAATTAGATAGCACATCCTATATTAAATTTTATGAGGGGAATATATGGATAATAGAAATTTTAACGGCAAAGAGGGTAAAGAAATAGTACCCATAATGGAAGAAATAATAAATAGTGGCGGACAGTGCAAACTGAGGGTGACGGGATATTCCATGACTCCCATACTAAAGCATTTGCGAGACAGTGTGATTTTGACTTCTCCAAGGATAAGAAAAATAAAAAAGGGAGAAATAGTATTTATCCAAAGAAAAACAGGGGAGTATGTCCTTCACAGAGTTTTAAAAATTATAGACGACGAAACTTTTATAATGAATGGAGATGCCCAGCAGTGGGTAGAAGTTGTAAAAAACAACCAAGTCATAGGTGTTTGTTGTAAAATTGTTAGAAACAACAAAGAAATTTCCTGTGACAATTTAATTTATAAATGTGTAATAAAGATATGGCAATTATGTATGCCCATAAGGCATATTATTTTTAAAATGAATGCTACAATAAAAAAATTATACAAGTAAAAATAAAAACTATACCTTTAAAGCTAGTAAATAACTTTGGATAAAGGTATAGTCTTTTTTAATTATTTATATTAATTAAAGGTATATTGACTAGATGATAACTTAATCATATCAGGCACAGTTAAATTAGTTTCAACATGAGGTTTTATAGTATTAAAAATTTCAATATACTTAGTAAAATCAGCACCCTTAATATTTTCAATCAAAGAAAGAATAACTTCCTTTTGCTTATTTTTATCATTGCCAATGACAGCTGCATAGGCCATAGCTTGATATCCATTGATTTTTTGCACACCAGGTGATGATAAAAGCATCATTTTACCCTTATTATCATCAGTTGACTCAGCATAAAACTTTGGAATCATATTATTAATAAGTTTCAAATCTTCCTTTTTCACATCAACAGTAATTCCTCCCACTGTGGATACTACTTTCATCATATCTGAAATACTCACTTGAATAAATTTATCAAGATTAACTTTTGTCTTTTTCTCAATGGAATTTAACAAAGTTTCTTTTGTGGAGTTGTCTACATAAGATACATTTTCCACGGGAGTAATACTTATATTTTTCTTTTCTTCATCTACAGATGCAATCATCATGGAATTTGTATCTTCTCCAAGAAGAAGTATATTAGTATTATTTTCATTGGTAGAATTATTTACTTCTGTAGAAGAGGGTACTTCCTTTACTTTTTTATTAAAATGAGAATTACCAAAGACTGCCACACCTCCCACAAATAATATGAAACAAACAAATATAAAAATAAATTTTATCTTCCTTAATAATCTAAACAAAACATTACCTCCTTTAATTAATACTTAATAAGATTATGGTAAAAATTCTCAAATTATATAACACTTTATTGTGTTGCACAAAAATAAAAAAGGATTTAAAATTAATAAGCAGAATTGTTTAAATAAAGAAAACTATTACAAATAGTTTGAAAAAATAATTATTATGGGGGAAATTATGAAGAAATTTAAAACTAACATAAGCCTATTCTTAAGTTTTTTATTGATATTTAACTTGCTATATTTCTCAAAAGAGGTAAGCTTTGTAGATGCTACTTCACAAAGTGCAAATACACAAGTAATAGAAAAAGAAGATGGCCAAGTTGTAAATCCTCTATACGATGGATTGAATATTAAAACTTACTCACAAGATAATACCATGTCAAGTCGTTCATCGGTGAGAGTTTTTAAAACTAAACAAGAAGCAGCCAACTATCTAAAAGAGCAAATGGTAAAAAGAAGCAGCCAAATTAAATTTATTGTGAAAGTTAAACATTATGATAACTTATATCAAGATTTATTTAATATGGCAGTGAAAGATTATGACAATGGAAAATCCAGTGAAGGAGATTACCTTTACAGACATTGGAGCAACTTCAATGTTCAGTGGGATGAAAGTAAAAATGATCAAACAACATTTACTTATCAAATGCAATATTTATCTACATATAAGCAAGAGATGGAAGTTGATTATGAAGTAAAAAAAGTTTTAGATGAATTGGATGTATACGATAAAGATGAATATACAAAAGCAAAAGCTGTCCATGATTTTATAACTGAAAATATAAGATATGACTATGATCTAAAAAAACATTCAGCTTATGATGCAATTATTATGAAAAAAGTAGTTTGTAATGGTTACTCATCATTAACTTATAAAATGATGAAGGAATTAGGTTTAAGTGTTAGATGTATTACAGGAAATAAAAGTACAGAGTATCATTCTTGGAATATTGCAAAAATAAAAGACAAATGGTACAACATAGACAACACTTGGGATGCAACTTATACTGCCAATGCTTTTGTTTCTTATAATTATTTCCTGAAAAATAATAAAGAGTTTTCAGACCATATAAGAGATAAGCAATTTAGAACATCTTCATTTAATAAGTCTTACCCCATGTCAACGACTTCATACAAAACAAATGATTACTACAAAAAAACTTTTGCATTAAACAAATTGCAAAAATTTATGGTAGTGGGAGAAAGATTTGGATTTTATGGTATTAATTTAAGTAAAAATGATAAAATCAAAACTTATACAAGTAGCAATCCAAAGGTGGCAACAGTAAGCGAAAAAGGTGTAATTGATGCCATAAGTCCTGGAGCTGTTACTATTACAGCAGTTACAGAAAATAATAAAAAAGCTACATGTAGAGTTAGAGTTCGTTATGATTTATCTAAGAGTAAAGTTTCTAATATAAATAATAATGTGAAAATTGTTTATGATGGCAAAAGTAAAAAGCCAAGTATGAAAGTTACATATAAATCAACTACTTTAAAAGAAGGAAAAGACTACTCTGTAACATATGGAGAAAACAAAAAAAGTGGAAAAGGAACCATAACTTTATATGGTATGGGCAACTTTACAGGAATTAAAAGTGCCACTTTTAAAATTTATCCAAGTAAGGTGACAGGTGAGAAGGTTACTAAAAATACTACATCAACTTTAACTTTAAGTTGGAAAAAACAAGATGGAGTTTCAGGATATAGAATTTATAGAGCCACATCATCTAATGGAAAATATACTTATATTGGTTCAACTTCCAGCAAAGTAAATACTTACACAGACAAGAGACTTACTAGAAATAAGACTTATTATTATAAAATAAGAGCTTATAAAAACTTAAATAATGAAAAACTTTATGGAGATTATTCAAAAGTACTAAAAGCAAAAACAAAGTAAGATAAAGGCTACCTTTAAATAAGGTGGTCTTTTTTATGATATAATGTTATATAAATCTTAATTTATATGAGAAAAGGTTGATTTAGGAGAGGAGAAAAATATGAAAAAGATTATTTTAGCCATATTGGTGGTGCTTTGGATGGCATTTATTTTTAATATGTCCAGCGAAAATGGCGACCAGTCATCAAACACCAGTGGCCAAACTATAGAAAATGTACTATCAGTAGTGCCAGAGTTTGAAAAACAACCAGAAGAAGTGAAAAAAGATGTAATTTCAAATCTGCAATTTGTTGTGAGAAAGAGCGCTCACTTTATTGGATATATGATACTGGGGATTTTAGTATTCATATTCATTTGTCAATTTGAAGATATAAACAAGAAATTTATCATATCATGGATAATATGCATAATTTATGCTGCCTCTGATGAGATCCACCAACTATTTGTGCCAGGCAGATCAGGTCAAGTAAGGGATGTTTTAATAGATTCAGCAGGAAGTTTCTTAGGTATCTTTCTTATGACTCTTTGCACAAAGCTTTTATATAGTTTTAAAAATAGACTTAAATAAAAATTCCATAAACAACACAAAATAAAAACATTAGTAACTTTTTTGTTCTAAAATTTCTAATAAAGAGGTGGATTCATGGAAAATAGAATAATAAAGTTAAAAAGTATGGAATTGGAAAACTTTAAAAATGTGAAGTACGGAAAAATTGAATTTAAAGAAGAAAAATCAAAGAAAAACTGTGACTTAGCAGGAAGCATTGCCCATATTTTGGGGATTTATGGACAAAATGGCTCAGGAAAAACTTCTGTAATCAATGGACTTTATTTACTAAAAATGGTGGCATCGGGCAGAAGTTTAAGTCCTAATTTTTGTAATTTTATATCTTATGATGATAACTATGCAGCCCTTACTTTTGAGTTTAGGATAATTGATGAAAGAGAAGTTTATAAGGTTTTTTATAAATTTTATATGAGAAAAACTTATAGAAGTGGTGCCTTTGAAGATTATGGATTTTCTGAGAAAAAGGATATTACAGTGGAAATTTTCAAAGAAAAATTGACCTACTCCAAATTTGAAGATAATCAGTGGAAAAAAAGCATTACCATAGTAGACTACAATATGGATGATGATGACTATACTTTTAGGCCCATAAAAAATTACAAAGAAGTGGCCAACTCCACAGAAAAAAAGGTGGGCTTTGGTATAGCAAAGGGACTTTCTCAGGAAAATTCCACATCCTTTATATTTAGCCCAAAAACTTTTACACTTTTGATAAAATCTTTTTCCAAAACAAACGTTGAAAACGCAAGAATTTTAGCATTTTTGAGAAATTTCATCATATTTAATGTTTTTGTCATCCAAAATGAAGAGCTGGGGGACATAAGCAGCAACAGAAGTATGCCCCTTACCTTTATGCTGGGCAGTGGAAAAATCAACATGAGGGGCAATATTGGACTTAATTTATTTGATTTATCAGTAATTGAAATAGACCAATTGGAGCAAGTAAAAAAGATTTTAATTCAAATCAATGTGGTTTTAAATACACTTATTCCAAAATTAAAAATAGAAATCAAAAACTACGGCAAGGAAACTTTGGAAAACTCTCAGGAAGCCTTCAAAGTGGAGCTACTCACTGTGAGAAACAACAGAAAAATTCCACTGAGATATGAGTCCGATGGCATCAAGAAAATTATCTCTATTTTAAGTGTGCTCATAGGTATGTACAACAATGAAAATATATTGGTGGCCATAGATGAGCTAGATGCAGGTATTTTTGAATATTTGCTAGGAGAAATTTTAGAAATCTTAAGCAAAAGTGCCAAGGGACAATTAATCTTTACTTCTCATAATTTGAGGGCTTTGGAAAAACTACATAAGGACTTGGTCGTATTTACAACAACCAATGAAAACAACAGATACATAAGCTTAAACAACAGCAAAATCACAACAAATCTGAGGGATTTTTATTACAGAGGAATTATGTTAGGTGGTCAGAGAGAAGAGCTTTATGATGAAACTAATAAATATGAAATTAACTACGCTTTCAGAAAGGCTTGGATGATTGGCAATGAAGAAAACTAAAAAAATAATTTTATTTATAGTAGAAGGAATCACCGACGAAACATCTCTCAGCCTTATTTTATCAAAATTAGTATCTGATAGCAGTGTGCAATTTCATGTTATAAACCAAGACATAACAGCCGACTTTAATTCCAACTGTCAAAACATCATCAGAAAAATTGACAATGAAGTGAAAAAATTTATAAGTCAAAATAACGGCCTAAAGAAAACAGATATAAAGGAAATAATTCATCTAGTAGATACGGACGGTGCCTTTATAAGGCCAGACTTTGTGGTGGAAGATGCAAATCACGAGAAAACTTTCTATACACCAACTTCCATAGTCACCAACAAAAGGGACTTAATCATAGATCGTAATGAAAGGAAATCTTCCATTTTAAATAAGCTCTACCAAACAAATCACATTGGTCGCATTGGTTATAAGGTTTATTTTTTCTCCTGCAATTTGGAACATGTGCTCCACAATAGCCCAAACACTCCTTGGGAGAAAAAGTGCCTCTACTCCTACGACTTTGTGGACCAATATATAAACAAAGAAGAAAGATTTATAGACTTTCTAACAAGTGAAGACTTTGTGATAAAGGGCGACTATAAAGAAACCTGGCAATTTATCAAAGAAGACTGCAACTCATTAAATAGATACTGCAATTTCCATCTTTATTTTAATATGAAATCATAAGAAAAGGGACAACCTGGTCAGGTTGTCCTTTAATATTAAATAATATGTAATTTTAAGAATGGATTATACTATATAGTTTTAATCCGAGTCTACTATAATTATAGTTCAATAAATCTTGTATGGGAAGTATATCCAATTTATTTCTTAAAAAATAAATCTTTTAAGATTATAAGCAAGGTTTATTCTCAAATATATATAATAAATCTTCAGTATACTACTAGAATATCAAGTTTAGGATAAAAGTGGAGAAATTCAACTTATTGATATCTTTTAAAATACTAGTTTCTAAATAAGTAATATATATATAACTTCGAAGGAAGAAGATATGGTCTATATGACAAACTAGTTTTTCTGAAGAACAGTAAACTTTACTCTAAAAAGAATAGAGTTTAGGGATGATTTCATAGAATCTTAAAAATTAAATCAGATAGATTTGGAATATAATTACATTAATTATCCCTAATTATGGAAATGTTCTATAATCAGGGGGTTTATAAGTATGTAACTATATAGTAAAATAATTGGTGTATTAAAACAGGAGTATAAAATTTAAGATAGAGGGCAGAATTTATGGAATATTTAAAATTGTTTTTTTTATCAATGATTCCTATTGTAGAGTTGAGAGGGGCTATACCTTTAGGTATAGCTATGGGATTAAAACCCATATATGTATATATAGTTTGTATCATAGGTTCATCTATTATATCAGTACCAGTAGTGTTAATGTTTAGGCAAGTTATAGATTATTTAAGGTATAGAAAATATTTAAATAAAGTAATAAGATGGATAGACAAAAAAATAGAGGGAAGAGCTAAGAAACTAAAGGCAGCTAGTATTATAGGTTTAGTAGTTTTTGTGGGAGTACCTCTTCCAACGACAGGTTCATGGTCTGGTGCAGCTTTAGCGTCTATTTTTAAGATGAGGGTAGTTGAGTCACTTCTTGGAATATTTATAGGAAATGCCATAGCAGGAGCTATAATGCTTACTGTATCCATGCATGTGTCAGAGGGAATTAGCATAGAGTTGCTAATTATATCTATTTTAACTATAGTAGCGACTTTATATATTATAAAACAGAAAAAGCTAAATAAAGAAATGTAGAAACAAAAGAATCCTAAGTTTTTCAACTTAGGATTTTTGTTTTAATAATTTAATGTTACTTTACTAGTATCATTTAAGTAAATATTATCTTCCATATTAACATCTTTATAGATAAAGTCTTGCAATACAACTACTGAATTTAAATCATATAGCCAAACCCATCCAGCATTTTTATATATACCACCTTTAGTAAATTCAGGATAATCAACAAGTGGAAATTCTGCTTGTTTAACTTCACTATTTTTACTTAAAACTCCCAGTGCAGTAGTAGATATATTTAAAATTTCACTAACATTTAAATTTGTTTTAACATAAGGTAGTAAGGTATTCATTAAACCAGGTAATTCTGATGCACTAAGATTTTTTAATTTATCAGAAAGAGAAACTAATATTTCTTGTTGTCTTGCATCTCTTTTTATAGCTGAGTCTTCTTTTCTTATACTAGCAAATCCTAAAGCTTGATATCCATTTAATAATTGTTTACCACTAGTAGTTATTGCTTTAAACTCGCCCTTGTTTGGGTTGTTATAATTGTTATAACATGCAAGTGCAAAGTTATTAATTTGGGTAACCAAGTTATGAGGAATTTCTACTTCTACTCCACCTAAGATATCAATAATATCCATAAGTGAACTAAAATCAACTTGTACAAATTTATCAATACCTATACCAAACTCATTTTCAATAGTTTTAAATAAAAGTTCTTCTTTTCCCCAGAAATAAGCAGTGTTTAGTTTTCCTTTATCTCTTCCAGGTATTTCAACATAAGTATCACGAGCCAGAGATGTAAGTTTTATATTGTTATTGTTTTTATCAATAGTAAGAATCATCATGGCATCTGTTCTAGAAGCCTGTTCTCCTGGTCTTGCATCTATACCCGTAAGAAGTATATTTGTTATACCGTCTACTTTTTCTATAGTTGAATCGTATTTGGAATCAACGTGAATAGAATTTAATTTTATCCATGTATAACCAAATAAAGCAAGTGGTATACCTAATAATAGGATGAAAAGTGCAATTATTGCTTTTTTAAAATTTGACATTCCTTTTATCTCCCTTAAATTTGTCATTTCAAACCTATTATACTAAAAAATTCCATAAAATAATAGTATGTTCCATAATTGGTTGTAAAATTTATGAAAAAATTATATTATAATATATATCAAGAATTAATTGGTAATAATGGAAACAAAGTGTAAAAATAGGAGATTATGCAAAAATGTGTGGAATAGTAGGATATTTAGGAAATAGACAAGCAACAGAAGTTCTAGTAGAAGGACTTTCTAAATTAGAATACAGAGGATATGACTCAGCAGGAGTTGCTATAAATATAGGAGAAGAATTATCAGTAAGAAAATTCAAAGGAAGATTACAAGTATTAGCAGATGATTTAACTGCTAAACCAATAAATGGGGGACTAGGAATAGGGCATACTAGATGGGCAACTCACGGAGAGCCATCAGATGTGAACTCACATCCTCATTTCAACAAAGAAAAAACAATAGCAGTAGTACATAATGGAATAATAGAAAATTATCTTGAACTGAGAGAAGAATTACAAAAAGAAGGATATGTATTTTTATCTCAAACAGATACAGAAGTTGTGGCTCACTTAGTTGACAAGTTCTATGAAGGAAACTTATTAGAAGCTGTTTACAAAGCTACAGAAAAATTAAGAGGAGCTTATGCTTTAGGAGTTGTTTGCAAAGACAACAACAATGAATTAGTGGCAGTAAGAAAAGACAGTCCTCTAATAGTAGGTGTGGGAGAAGATGAAAACTTCATAGCATCTGATATACCAGCCATATTAAAATACACTAGAGATGTAATTTTCTTAGAAAATGACGAATATGTACATATGCAAGGACCAAAAGTAACTATATTAGATGAAAATAAAAATGTAGTTGAGAAAAAAATAAACGAAATAAACTGGGACATAGAAGCTGCATCAAAAGGTGGATATGACTGCTTTATGACAAAAGAAATGTATGAACAACCAAAAGGTGTTGAAGATACATTAATGAGAAGATTAGATGAAAAGGGAAGAATCAAATTAGACGATATAAAAATAACTAAAGAAGATTTAGATAAAATAAACAAAGTATACATAGTAGCTTGTGGTACTGCTTATCATGCAGGACTTGTTGGTAAATATGCCATAGAAAAGTTTGCCAAAATACCAGTAATAGCTGATATAGCATCAGAGTTTAGATATTCAGATCCATTTG
>ERZ827104.363-NODE-363-length-52021-cov-6.842397_pt1 | contig 52021 bp, 40 predicted proteins | sample MGYA00519781_ERZ827104 | MGnify/ENA primary metagenome ERZ827104 (study PRJEB31778, sample SAMEA3449257) | human gut metagenome | biome: human gut; feature: human-associated habitat; material: faeces | place: United Kingdom | collected 2010/2012 ...
AACGCTCGCCACCTACGTATTACCGCGGCTGCTGGCACGTAGTTAGCCGTGGCTTATTCAAGAGGTACCGTCACTTCTTCGTCCCTCTTAAAAGAAGTTTACAACCCGAAGGCCTTCTTCCTTCACGCGGCGTTGCTGGGTCAGGCTTTCGCCCATTGCCCAATATTCCCCACTGCTGCCTCCCGTAGGAGTCTGGGCCGTATCTCAGTCCCAATGTGGCCGTTCAACCTCTCAGTCCGGCTACTGATCGCAGCCTTGGTGAGCCGTTACCTCACCAACTAGCTAATCAGACGTGAGCCCATCCATCAGCGGATTTCTCCTTTGGTATTCAGAAGATGCCTTCCGAATACATTATGCGGTATTAGCAGTCGTTTCCAACTGTTGTCCCCCTCTGAAGGGCAGGTTGCTCACGCATTACTCACCCGTCCGCCACTAAGTTAAATCAGATCCATCCGAAAACTTCACCAAAGTAACTCCGTTCGACTTGCATGTGTTAGGCACGCCGCCAGCGTTCATCCTGAGCCAGGATCAAACTCTCTATAAATCATATCATAACCGTCTCTAAAAATTTAAAAACGGATACAATCAAAATCTTAGATCGCTATCTAGCTCTCAAAAGAATTGTTTTACATCGTTTCCGATGTTAAGAACCCTTTTCTGGTGCTTATTTTGCATAAGCTACAAAACTTTTCAAGTTTTGTGTTCTTACATTGTTTAATTTACAAGGTACACGCCGCTGTGCCTCTCGGCGACAGCTTGTTTATGTTACCACACGCAGTTCGCTTTGTCAAGAACTTTTTTCAACTTCTTTTGGAAGCATTCAGCCGTTCCTGACGCATACCCCCTCGCGTGTCTGTTAATATAGCACTTTTTGTTGTCACTTGTCAATACTGTTTTTCAACTTTTTCTGAACATTTTTTCGCCTGTCCATATGTAGCGGGGATGCGCGTCTGCATCCCCTATCTTGCGGTGTTCCCGCGGGCTCAGGAACAGAACCGGTGCTTGCCGATGACCGTGATGAGCGGACGGGACCAGATCCAGGAGCTGGTAGCCGTGGACGGATTGAAATAATAGATCGCGCCGCCGGAAGGATCCACCCCATTGAGGGCATCGCGCGCCGCGCGATAGGCGCTCTCGGCCACCGGCTGGTTGAACTGTCCGTCGGTAATGCACGTGAACGCACCGCTCTGATAAATGACACCGGAGAGCGTGTTCGGGAACGACGGGTGCTTGATCCGGTTGAGCACAACGGCGCCGACGGCCACCTGCCCGGAATACGGCTCGCCGCGGGCTTCCGCAGAGATCAGGCGCGCAAGCAGATCCACCTGTGAGCTGGATGCACCGCCGGAGCCGCCGGAATTGCCGGTGCTGCCGCTCGACAGCCCCAGTGCCGCCAGCGTCTGATCCCCGGCCTTGCCGTCGACGGTGAGGCCGTTTTTCTGCTGGAAAGCGCGCACGGCACGCTCGGTGCCGCTGCCGTAGATACCGTCCACGGTACCGGTATAGTAGCCCCAGCTTTTGAGCTTCGTCTGGATCTGGGTGACGACGGCGCCGCTGGAGCCTTTCTTATACGAGGCGGCCTCGACAGCCGGAACAAGCGCGACGAGCAGCATGCTCACCGAGAGCAGCGCCGCAAGCACGAGACACAAGCGTTTGGATCGTTTCTGCATATACAAAACTCCTTCGCAGACGTTTGGTTCTAGTCTGCGAAGGAGCGTTTTTCTTATACGGACAAATTTGAAAAATCAGTTTTTGCTTTTGCGTGACTTGACATCCGCCTGCAGGCGCGCGATAAAGTCAGCAAGGCTCTCCACGCTCTGCTCGCCGGAGAGCGTACGCACGGAGATGGTATCATTCTCCGCTTCCTTGTCGCCGAGGACGAGCATATACGGGATCTTCTGGCTCTGCGCCTCGCGGATCTTATAGCCGATCTTCTCGTTGCGCAGATCGGTCTCGACGCGCAGGCCGGCCTTCTCCAGACGGTCGGCAACGTGCTTGGCGTAGTTGTTCGTGCGATCCGTGATGGGCATGACCTTGACCTGCACGGGCGCAAGCCACAGCGGGAACGCGCCGGCATAGTGCTCGGTGAGGATGCCGATGAAGCGCTCGATGGAGCCGAAGCAGACGCGGTGGATCATGACAGGGCGGTGCTTCTCGCCGTCGGCGCCGACATACTCGAGGTCAAAGCGCTCGGGCATCTGCATATCGAGCTGGATGGTGCCGCACTGCCAGGTACGGCCAAGGCTGTCTTCCAGATGGAAGTCGATCTTCGGGCCGTAAAACGCGCCGTCGCCCTCGTTGATGACATAGGGCTTGCCGAGCTCGTTGAGCGCGGAGACGAGGCCGTTGGTCGCGGTCTCCCACTGCTCGTCCGTGCCGATGTGATCCTCCGGCATGGTGGACAGCTCCATGTGGTACTTGAAGCCGAAGAGCGAATACACGTCGTCAATGAGCTTGGCCACGCCCTTGATCTCATCCTTGACCTGATCGGGCGTCATGAAGATGTGCGCATCGTCCTGCGTGAAGCAGCGGACACGGAACAGGCCGTGCAGCGCACCGGACAGCTCGTGGCGGTGCACGATGCCGAGCTCGCCGACACGCAGCGGCAGGTCGCGGTAAGAGTGCGGCTGGGACTTATAGACCAGCATACCGCCGGGGCAGTTCATCGGCTTGAGCGCGAACGGCACATCGTCGATGACGGTCGTGTACATATTATCCTTATAGTGATCCCAGTGGCCGCTGCGGTGCCAGAGATCCTGATTGAGCATGATCGGCGTCGAGATCTCGACATAGCCGGCCTTCTTGTGGATCTCGCGCCAGTAGTCGATGAGCTGATTTTTGAGCACCATGCCGTTGGGCAGGAAGAACGGGAAGCCCGGCCCCTCTTCCATGAACGTGAACAGGCCAAGCTCCTTGCCGAGCTTGCGGTGGTCACGCTTTTTGGCCTCTTCGATGCGCGCCAGATACGCATCGAGCTCCTCCTTCTTCGGGAAGCAGGTACCATAGATGCGCTGGAGCATCTTGCGGTTGCTGTCGCCGCGCCAGTAGGCGCCGGTGACACTCGTGAGCTTGATGGCATTGCCCTTGACGCGGCCGGTGGAGTCCAGATGCGGGCCGGCGCAGAGGTCGACAAATTCGCCCTGACGGTAGAAGGAGATAACGGCGTCTTCCGGCAGGTCGTTGATGAGCTCAACCTTATACGGCTCGTCGCGCTCCTGCATGAACTTCAGCGCTTCGGCGCGCGGGAGCTCAAAGCGCTCGAGACGCAGCTTTTCCTTGCAGATCTTGCGCATCTCGGCCTCGAGCTTCTCGAGCACCTCAGGCGTGAACGGCTGGGGGCTGTCAAAGTCGTAATAGAAACCGTCCTCGATGGCCGGGCCGATGGCCAGCTTCACCTCGGGGTACAGGCGCTTCATGGCCTGGGCGAGGATGTGGCTGGTGGTGTGGCGGTAAGTGTCTCGGTAAGTCTTGTTTTCAAAGGTGTACTGATCGTCCATAATATCTCCTCCTTCAGAACGAAAAGCACCCCTGCGCCTTGCGGCACAGGGGTGCTGAAATCACACGGTTCCACCCTGAGTTTTTCTCAGTTGGCGCTGTAACGCGCGCCGCGCGGGTCGCCTTACTGGCAGCGTTCGGGCGATCGGCTCGGGGAAGGTCTGCCGCAGGAGGGGTGCCGCAGGCGGCTCACAGCCTATGACCGCCATTCTCTGTCCGTCCTCACTCGGGGGCAAGTCCCGTCATTGCCTTTTGAACGGTATCATCGTAACACCGCCGGCAAGCCCCTGTCAAGCACAATTTCATACGAAATCCGGCCGGAAATGCCGCCGTTTGTGCATGAAATGCTGCACGGGACGCTTGCCAAATGCAGGCAGCTCATGTTATACTGAATCTGGAAACCAAACCGATCACAGAAAGGAGCACACGACCATGACCATAGGCAACAAATGCCCCTACTGCGGCAAAGAATTGTTCTCCGGTTATCTGCAGAGCGCACGGCAGATCATCTGGAGCCAGGAGGAGAAGTCCGTGTCCTTTCGCGCGGACGAGGAAGGCGACCTCATCGTGAGCCACGGGATCTGGGACGGCAGCTTTGCCGACTGTCAGTACTGCGCGGACTGCGGCATCTTCCTGCTGGAGCGCCCCACGCAGCCGCCGAAATTCGGCGAGCGCCTGCGCGGAACATTTGGCCGCCTGCGCGGCGGCGACACAACGGAATAAGAAAAGACCGCACGCGGCAAAATGCCGCGTGCGGTTCGTCGTTTTACAGGAAGATCAGACGTTGAAGCGGAAGAGCGTCACGTCGCCGTCGTGCATGACATAGTCCTTGCCCTCGGAGCGGACGAGCCCCTTCTCCTTGGCGACGGCCATGCTGCCGCAGGCTTTCAGATCGTCGAACGCGACGATCTCGGCGCGGATGAAGCCGCGCTCAAAGTCCGAATGGATCTTGCCGGCGGCCTGCGGCGCCTTCGTGCCGCGCTTGATCGTCCAGGCACGGCACTCATCGCTGCCGCACGTCAGGAACGAAATAAGCCCCAGCAGGCTGTACGAGCACTGGATGAGCCGGTCGAGGCCGGACTCCTGAATACCGAGCTCTTCGAGGAACATGGCGCGCTCATCGGGCTCGAGCTCGCCGATCTCCTGCTCGACCTTGGCGCAGATGGGCAGAACCTGCGCACCCTGCGACGCGGCCAGATCGCGCACCTGCTGATAGTACTTGCAGTCCTCGTACCCGGCGGCAAACGTGTTCTCGTCGAGGTTGGCAGCGTAAATGACGGGCTTGATGCTCAGCAGGTCGCTCGTCTCGAGCAGGGCACGATCCTCGTCGCTGCAGTCATAGGTACGGGCGCTTTTCCCGTCGTTGAGGTGCTCGAGCAGGCCGCGGAACACATCCGCCTCGTGCAGGCAGGCCTTGTCGCCGCTCTTGCCGGCCTTGGCCGCCTTGTCGATGCGGCGCTGAACCATTTCAATATCCGCCATGATGAGCTCAAAGTCGATGATCTCAATATCGCGCAGCGGGTCGGTCGAGCCCTCGACGTGGATGACGTTTTCATCGTCAAAGCAGCGCACGACGTGCACGATCGCATCCGTGGCGCGAATGTTGGACAGGAACTTATTGCCCAGCCCCTCGCCCTTGGACGCGCCCTTGACGAGGCCGGCGATGTCGACAAATTCGATCACCGCGGGGGTCTTTTTCTTCGGCTGATACATCTCAGCCAGATAATCCAGCCGTGCGTCCGGCACGGAGACCATGCCGACGTTCGGGTTGATGGTGCAAAACGCATAGTTGGCGACTTCCGCGCCCGCGTTCGTGATGGCGTTGAACAGCGTGGACTTGCCGACGTTCGGCAGGCCGACGATACCGAGTTTCATAGATCCGAGCATCTCCTTCGTTTCCCAGCCGCGGCTGCGGCTGACATAGCAGCTTATTATAGCATGCGTGTCCGGCCATTTCAAGCCGTCACTTGACCGGGTGATAGTTGTCCGAGTCGAGATACTGCGCCGTCATGTGCACGTACCAGTCCTTCGTCTCGCGCCAGTCGGCGCGGTCTTTGTCGGCCAGCTCGCGCAGCGGCTTTGCGGGCACGCCCGCGACGAGCGTCTCCGGCGGGATGATCTTGCCCTGCGGCACGAGCGCCGACTCGGCCACGACGCTGCCCGCGCCGATCTCGCTGCAGAGACTGAGCACCGCGCCCATGCCGATGCTGGCCTCCGGCCCGATGGCGCGCGCGTGGATGATTGCACCGTGGCCGATGGTCACACGGCGTGAAATGGTCACGACAGGGTCTTCCCCGCCGGTGTGGATGATGACGCCGTCCTCGACCGCGACCTCCTCCTCGAGCACGATGCGCGAGGCGTCCGCGCGGATGACGGCATAAGGACCGATATAACAGCGCGGGCCGACGATCACGTCGCCGATGAGCTCCGCGCTCGCGCTGACAAACGCCGTCGGGTCGACCTGCGGGGTCTTCCCGCCAATGGTATAGAGCATAATGGTCTCTCCATTTCAATAAAGGATGTACGATTTTATCATGCGCAGCCGCCGGATGCAAGCAAAAGGCCCGGGCGGGAAGATCCTGCCCGGGCAAACGTATTCGGATCGCAATTACAGGCTGCGTGCCGCCTCGTAGCCATCCCAGATGGCGCCGAAGATGTTGCGCACACGGCGGCCGTCGCCGAGCGCGAGCACGGTCTCGTAGTCATCACGGATCGCGTCAAAGAGCGCATGGTTGGCCTCCATGCCGACCGCAGCAATGACCGTGTCACCCTCCGCCAGCGCGGGCGTGCCCTCGACCTCGTAATAGACGCCCTTGGCATCGACGGATTCCAGCGCCGCGCCCTCGACGATGTGCACGCCGTGGAACACGAGCAGGTCGCGCAGCATGAGCTCGTTCATGGCCGGCAGCTTGGCCGAGCGCAGGAGCTTGCGCCGGGCGAGCAGCGTGACGGTGTGGCCGTTTTGCACCAGGTGCAGCGCCAACTCGCAGGCGACGAGACCCGCGCCGATGATGACGACCGACTTGCCGGCTTCCGCCTTGCCCTCGAGCACGTCGAGCGCGCTGACCACATTGTCCCCGTCCGCGCCGGGCAGTGCCAGCGTTCTGGGCGTGCTGCCCTCGGCGACGAACACCGTCTGCGGCTTGAGGGAATCGAGCAGTGCCTTACCCGCGCGCGTATTCAGGCGCACGTCCACACCCAGATGCGCAAGCGTGGCGGCATACCAGGCGACAAGATCACGATCCGCCTGCTTGAAGTGCGGCACACCGGCCGGCTTGAGCGCGCCGCCGAGGGCATCGCTCGCCTCGAGCAGCGTGACATCATGGCCGCGCAGCGCGCTCACACGCGCCGCCTCCAGGCCGGCAGGGCCGCCGCCGACAACGACCACGCGCTTTTTCTCCGTCGCGGGCGTGATGCCGACGAGCCGCTCGCGCGCGCACTCGGGGTTGACCGCGCAGGAGCCGACCGCGCCGTCAAACGCACGACCGAAGCAGCCCTCGTGGCAGCACAGGCACGGACGGATGAGCGCGAGCTCGTCGTTGCGCACCTTGCGGACGTAGTCGGGCTCGGTCAGGAGCGGGCGCGCCAGGCCGATCATGTCGCAGCGGCCGTCTCGCAGCGCCTGCGCCGCCAGATCCGGGTCGTCCATGCGGCCGGCGGCCAGCACCGGCACGTCCACGACCTGCTTGACCTTTTCGGCAAACGGCAGGTACACACCCTTGTCAAAATACATCGGCGGATGCGCCCAGTACCAGCTATCGTAGGTGCCGGCATCGACATCGAGCGCGTCGTAGCCCGCGTCGACCAGGATCCTGGCCGCCTGCAGACCTTCGTCCGTATCGCGGCCGAGCTCGGTGAACGTCTCACCCGGCACCGCGCCCTGACGCAGATCCTTGATATAGCTCTTGAGCGAGAAACGCAGGATGACCGGGAAGTCCTCACCGCAGTACTGCTTGATCTTCTGCACGATCTCGATGGCGAAGCGCAGGCGGCCGTTGAGATCGCCGCCGTACTTGTCCGTGCGCTTGTTGAACAGCGACATGGCAAAGCAGTCGAGCAGATAGCCCTCGTGCACGGCATGCACCTCGACGCCGTCATATCCGCACTTTTTGGCGATGGCGGCCGACACGCCGAACTGCTCCACGAGCCGCTCGACTTCCTCCGTCGTCAGCTCGCGGCACTCGATGCGCGGGTTCCAGCGGTTGCTGATCGTGCTCGGTGCGACAAACTTGCGGTCATGGATCATGGCGGGCATGGCGCTGCGGCCGAGGCCGGCCGTGAGCTGCACGAAGATCTTGGTGTCAAAGGCGTGCACGCGGTCGGTCAGCTCGCGCGCGGCCTTGATGTATTTCCCGGGGCAGATCGTCGGGCACGGGAAAGAGCCGGGGCTGTGGACCTCAATGTTGTTGTCCACCCAGTTGGCGCCCGTGATGATCAGGCCGACGCCGCCGGCGGCGCGGCGGACGAAATAGTCCACGGCGTCCGGCAGGTAGGCGCCGTCCTCATCGTTGTGCGTGACGGTGCCCATGGCGGCCATAAAATAGCGGTTTTTGATGCGCGTATTGCGGATCGAAAACGGTGTAAACAGCGGTTCGTATGCGGGGTTCATATGGTTTCCTCCTTCTCCGGTTCGGGCTGTGTATCAAATTGCGCGGCGCACTCCGGTGACAGTTGTCCCCAGGCGACTGCCTCCTGTGCGAGCGCGCGGCGAAAACGCGGATGCGCGATGCGGATCATGGCGCAGATGCGCGTCTGCAACGGTTGATTGTGCAGATCGGCCGCGCCCCACTCCGTGACGATGTACATGACATCGCTGCGCGGCGTCGTGACGACTGCGCCGGCCGGAAGATGCGCGCGAATGTTGGACGTGCGCGTCCCGTCGGGCGCTTCGTGCGTGGAGTGCAGGCACAGAAAGCTCCGCCCGCCGGCGGAACGCGCCGCGGCGCGGACAAAATCGAGCTGACCGCCGACGCCGGAATACTGCCGGCCGTCAATGGCCTCGGCGCAGACCTGCCCGGTCAGATCGGCCATCAGGCAGCCGTTGACCGAGATAAGCCCCGGCTGCTGCGCGGCACGGAACGGATCGTTGAGCACGTCCACCGGGATCATGCGGATGTGCGCGAGCGCAAAATCATCCAGATGCCCCGCCGCGTCGAGCACGATGGACGCCTCGACCCGGTCGAGATCGACCGCGCCGCTGGCCATCAGACGCAACTGTGCCTGCGTGAGCACCTCCGTGTAAATGCCGAGCCGTTTGCGTCCGTGCAGCCCGTAGGCGACGGCATTGGGAATGCCGCCGATACCGACCTGCAGCGTGTCGCCGTCCCGGACGAGCGGCAGGATGTGTGCGGCAATGCGCGCATCGAGCGCATCGGGTTCCTTATAATGATAGGTGTTGAGCGGATGATCCGCGCGGCAGAGCGCCGTGACCTCCGAGACATGGATGCGATGGTGCTCGCCGCGGGTGCGCTGCTGAAAGGCGTTGACCTGATAGATGCGTTTTTCGACCTGCGTATCGAGCGAGCTCCAGGCCGTGCCGCGCGGGCCGTAGTACAGGTACCCGTCCGCATCCGGCTCGGACACCTCGAGCATCAGCGTATTGACGTGATAGACCTCGCGCGCTGCGCGCACGGTCTGGTGAAACTGCACGGAGTTTTCGTGCAGGCCGCCGCGCTGCTGAAACTTGCGGTCGGCGCGGCCGAGAAACAGGGAGTGATACGGCGTGCGCGCAAAGCAGGCCGGGTCGGACAGGGCGCGGCTCTCCGTGCCGTTGACGACGGTCACGACCGGGATGCCGCACAGCTCCGCGCGGTCACTCACCGCGTCGATCAGCACAGCCGGAAAGCTGCCGGCGCCGCCGGCAAAGATGCGGTCGCCAGGCGCGATCAGCGCAGCCGCCTGCTCCGGCGTGCAGAGCTTGCGTGCATAGATCTCCCGCCAATCCATCGCGCTCACACCTCCCGCGGTGCAACGGGAAAGAAATTATTCGGATCCAGGTACGCCGCCGTGAGCCGGACATACCAGTCCTTCGTGGCCTGCCAGCTCTCGCGGTCCGCCTGCGTGAGCGGGCGCAGGGGCTTGGCCGGGATGCCGGCAACGAGCGTCTCCGGCGGCACGGACTTGCCCTGCGGCACGAGCGCGGACTCCGCCACGACGCTGCCGGCACCGATCGCGCAGCCGAGGCTGAGCACCGCGCCCATGCCGATGCTGGCCTCCGGGCCGAGATAGCGCGCATGGATGATCGCCCCGTGGCCGATGGTCACGCGCCGGGACAGCAGGCAGCGCTTGTCCGCCCCGCCGGCATGGATGATGACGCCGTCTTCCACCGTGACCTCCTCCTCGAGAATGATCTCGGCGGCATCGCCGCGGATCACGGCGCCGGGGCCGATATAGCACCGCGGGCCGACCGTCACATCGCCGATGAGCTCGGCGCTGGCGCTGACAAACGCCGTGGGATCGACGCGCGGGCATTTTCCATGAAACGAATAGAACATGATCGGATCTCCATTTCTGATAATAAGGGGGGAGCGACCCGGCCCGGGGGCCGAGCCGCTCCAAAGAAAAAAGAAGGGAATGGGGGGATTACCAAAGTCAGGCGAACTTTGCGATGGTCGCCTCGCACTCGTGCATCATCTGGTCGATGATGGTCTGCACGGGCAGCACATCGTGGATCAGGCCGGACGTCTGGCCGCAGCAGATGACGCCGCAGTTTTCCACGTCCGCGTTCTCGAAGAACATCTTGCAGGCCGTCTTGCCGGCCATGTCCTCGGCCACATCCTTGAATTCGCAGCCGGCCTGCTCCTTGGCAAAGACGCGCTTGGCGACTTCGCTCTTATACATGCGCGTGGAGTTCTGGAACGAGCGCAGGAGCAGGATCGTCTCCATCTCGTTGGCGTGCTCGACGAGGTAGTTTTTCACGGCCGGGAGCACCGGGCACTCCTCGGACAGCAGGAAGCGGGTGCCCATGTACACGCCTTCGGCGCCGAGCATGAGCGCGGCTGCCATCTGGCGGCCGGTCGAAACGCCGCCGGCACAGATGACCGGAATATCAAGCGCCTCCACACAGCGCGGCGTGAGCACCATGGTGCCGAGATCGTTCTCGCCCGGGTGGCCGGCGCACTCGAAGCCGTCGGCAACGACCATGTCCGCACCGAGCGACTGCGCCTTGAGCGCATGCTTGACGGTGGTGCACTTATGGATGAGCACCATGCCGGCATCCTTGATGGCGCGCACCATGTCGTCCTTCGGCGGGCGGCCGGCGGTCTCCATGACCTTGACGCCCTCTTCGGCGCAGACGCGGATGTAGCCCGCATAGTCCGGCACGACGAGCGACGGCATGAGCGTGAGGTTGACGGCAAAGGGCTTGCTCGTCATGGACTTGATCTTGCGGATCTCCGCCTGCAGCTCATCGGCCGAGGAAAACGTGCTCGACGACAGCAGCCCCAGCCCGCCGGCCTCCGACACGGCGGCGACCAGCGGTGCGCGGGAGATCCACTGCATGCAGCCCTGCACGATGGGGTATTCGATCCCCAGCATTTCGGTAAGTTTGGTACGGATCATAGGTATTACCTCCTGAAATATTCACGTGTGCCGCTGTGCGGCGCCTGGTTGTTTGTGATTTCACAATAGCAAACCGCCGGTCGCTTCACAACGCTGATTTCTCCAAAAAACAGCAGTACGCGCCGCGCATTGGATGGGCATGGCCTACAAGATACGCGCGTCAGCTTGCCTGGACACTGCGCGCGCGCAGCACGGCCGTGAGCACTTTGCCGGTCGCGCCCTTGGGCAGCTCCGGCACGATCTCGATCTCCTTCGGCGCGCGGAACGTCGGCATATGTGCGCGGCAGTACTGGCGCAGCGCCTCTGCCGTGAGCCGGCTGCCCGGCATGAGCACAACGCTCGCTTTCACGTGCTCGCCCCAGGTCTCGTCCGGCACGCCGTAGACCGCGACCTCGGCCACGTCGTCGCAAAGCTGCATGATGACATTGGTGACCTCGCCGGGATAGATGTTCTCGCCGCCGGAAATAATGAGATCGTCGGCACGGCCGCTCAGGAACAGGTACCCCTGCTCGTCGAGCATGCCCATGTCTTTCGTGCGGTACCAGCCGTCGACCAGCGCCGCGTGCGTCGTCTCGGGCGCATCCAGATATTCCAGCATCCGGCCCGGGCCGCGCACGTAGATCTCACCCGCTGTGCCCGCCGGGCATTCGCTGCCGTCCGGCGCGACGATGCGCACGGCCGCACCGGGGATCGGCCGGCCGACGGACGAGAGGTACTTACCGCCGTCGCGCAGGTGGTCTTCCGGCAGAAGCGCCGTGACGGTGCTGCCCATTTCCGTCATGCCGTAGGACTGATAGAAGCTGCAGTGCAGCTTCTCGATCGCGCGCTGCAGCAGTGCCTTCGGGATCGGGCAGGTGGAATAGTTGACGGTCTTGAGGTGCGAGAGATCATAGTCCCCGTTGTCCGTCTCGTCGAGGATCCACTTGAGCACCGTCGGCACGACGCTGATGGACTCGATGCGCTCGGACACGAGCGTGTGCATGTAATCCTCAAGCGCGAAATGATCCTTGAGCACCATCGTGCCGCCGGTCGCAAGCGACAGGTGCGCACCGATGGCAGCCGAGTGGAACAGTTGCGCAATGAACTGATACCGCTGCCCGTCCGGGTAGGGATAGACCTGCAGCATGCTCACGATCTCGCGGAGCATGCCGCCGTGCGTGTAGACGACGCACTTCGGCTCCCCCGTCGTGCCGCTCGTGTGCAGGCGGCAGGCGACATCGTCACGTGAGACCGGCACATCCAGCGGCGTGTCCGGCTCGCCGCTGACGAGCGCGCACAGCGCCGAGCGGCCGTCGACCGGCTCCAGCCGGATCAGGCGCACGCTGTCCGCGCACAGCCGCTCGAGCTCTGCGCCCCACTCCGGCTTCTCCGCCTTGAGAAAGGCGACCGACACCTGATTGCGCGCGAGCATGCGCGCCTGCTCCGCCGGCGTGAGCCGCCAGTTGATCTTGACCACGATAGCGCCGAGCTGATAGAGCGCAAACTCGGCAATGATCCACTCCGGGCAGTTGCGCGACAGGATCGCAACCCGGCTGCCCTTGCGCACGCCGAGGCGCCGCAGATAGTGCGCCGTCTGGTGGATGTAGCGCTCCAGGTCGCCATAGGTCAGCCGCCAGTCCTCATACACAATGGCCTCGCGCTCCGGGCAGCGCGCGAACGCATCGTCCATGAGCGCACCAAAGCTGCTGCACCGTGAAAGCTTCTGAGCAATTTCCCGCATTGGTGATCCCTCCGATCCTCTTTTCCATGGTTCTATTCTTTATAAAATTGTGAATTATCTCCCGAAGCGGCCAAAATGGAAAGAACCTACTTGCGCGTTTCGGATTTAACGTTTATATTTTAACGTGCATGAAAAAAACGCACACCGTCATTCCGCCAGAAACGACCATCGTTGTTTTTGCACATGAATCGTCACTTTCACGGTGACGTTTTCGGAGTGATTGCACAGTTGTGCTTTTTGCTGGAATTTCAAGCGTTCCCGGGCAGATAACATCGTCGTTTTTGCACAGATTCTGTGCAATTACGCACATTTTTTTCGTAATTCCTGCCCTTTTCGTTTACAGTCGGCCACCTGTATAATTGGAATTGTTAAAAAACAGTCATTCATCACTTTCGCACATTTTTGTTGTCTTTCATGTGCACGTGATGCCGGACTGAAAAATACAGGAGGTTGATACAATATGAATAAACCACTCGAAGGTCTTTTCGTCGTGGAGCTGACGACCTATTGGGCCGCCCCCTCCGCAGGTGAGTTTCTGCGCTGCCTCGGCGCCAGAGTCGTCAAGATCGAGACCGGCAAAGCGGGCGACTCGGTTCGCTACTGGGGCCGCACCTGCGGCATGCCGATCGAAGCGAACGAGAACCCCTCGTTCGACCTCTTCAACGGCGGCAAGGAATTCATGCACATGGATCTCAACGATCCCGAGCACGAGCGCGTGCTGCACAACATGCTCGCCAAGGCGGACGTGTTCCTGACGAGCATGCGTCTCGGCGGTCTGAAAAAGCACAACCTGGACTACGACACGCTCAAAGAGAAATATCCGCGTCTGGTCATGGCGCACGCCACCGGCTACGGCTGCAAGGACGGCCCGCTGTCCGCTGCCCCCGGCCTGGACGCCGTGGCATTCTTCGCCATGAACGGCCTGATCTCCGACCTGCGCCTGAATCCGGACGACTCCCCGATCTGCCCGCCGACCGGCATGGGCGACCTGACGACCGGCATGCCGCTGTTCGGCGCGATCATGACGGCGCTGTTTGCCCGCGAGCGCACCGGCAAGGGCGACTATGTGTCCGCCTCCCTCTACGGCACCGGCAACTGGGTCACCGCCGCGATCAACTCCGGCACGCAGTACTTCAACCCCTGGCCGCGCTCCCGCTTCACGCAGAGCCCCATGGGTCAGGCGTTCGAGACGAAGGACGGCAAGTTCGTGCAGATCTTCGTCAATGAGTATGAGCGCTACTTCCCCGTCTTCTGCAAAGCTTTCAACATCGAGGACATGCTCGACGACGAGCGCGTGAACACGCGCCCGGCGCTGAACGTCAACGGCAACTGCGCCATCATCGTGGCGCGCTGCATCGAGGAGGCAAAGAAAAAGACCGCCGACGAGATCATGAGCGTGCTCCAGGCCGGCAACGTGCCCTGCACCGTGCTGCGCGGCATCGGCGACAAGTACAAAGAGCAGGAGCAGATCGACCAGTGCCTGTCCAACGGCTACCTCGGCGAGGGCACCTACGAGAGCGGCAAGCACTACTATCAGCCGCAGATCCCGATCTACATGGAGAGCGTCGGCGTGCAGAACTACTTCGCGCAGAGCAAATCCATCGGCGCGGACAACGACGCGCTGTTCGCGGAATTCAGCAAGTAAGCAGATCACTGCCGGAAGACCGGCCAAAGGGGTGCCGGGCGGCACCCCTTTTTGCCAAACGGCAAACAGCCCCGCCCGTCGCGGGCGACAGAAAAATGGAAGTGTGGTGGATTCTGAATGAAATTGTCTTTGCAACTGATCCTGGAAACCCTGACGGAATACGGCGCACAACTGATAGAAACCGACGGCGATTTCGCCTTCACCGGCGTACAGATTCTGACCTCTCCCACGGATATTCTGGAGCCGGACACGCTGTATGTCTGCACACCGAAAGTGCTCCCCAAGCTGAAAAAGCAGCTTTTTGAAGACCATTGCTTCGTCTTCAAGGCCAAGCCGTCCCAGCTTCAGTGCCATCACGCGCTGCACGGCATCCTGCTTGACGAAAACACCGACCTCAACGAGGTCGTTAACCGACTCATTACTCTCTTTACGCAGTTTCACGCTTTCGAGTTTGCCATCAAGGAGGCATCTCTGGAGCGGCGCGGCTATGAACCCTTTTTTGAGATCGCCAAAAAGGCGTTCCCGCACTGCCTGATCGTCGTCACGGACTCGGCATACAATATCGTGTGCTCCACGCGCAGCACCGTGGACAACATCCCCTATTTCCGCGACCTGCTCCAGCGCGGCTATTACAGCCGCGAGGATATGAATCAGATCGCAAGCTGGGGCTACTATGAGGACGAGCGCAAGTGCGTCCAGCCGGTGCTCTACCCGGCGGAAAAGGCCATCTGCGGATACCCGTTTCTCGTCCGATCCTATAAAAATCACGGCGCGGCTTACTGCTTCATCGGCTGCTATTTTCTCGACGCGCCGCCGACGCAGCGCGACATTTCGCTCTACACCTGCCTGACGCAGGAGCTGGAAAATTACTATAAAGTCAACGGTATTTTTGACGCCGGCATGCTCGGCAAACAGCAGCAGCTTCTCGACGATCTGATCCGGCCGAAGCAGAACTCGCCGGAATATTTCCACGACCGCTGCGCACAGTTGAGCATTCCCTATCAGGGCACGTTCCGCATCGGCCTCGTGCAGTGCGAGAGCTCGACCATGTTCAAAGTCTCGCACATCTCCAATCAGCTCCGCGCCCACTGCCCGCTGGCAAACTACGGTGTGTTCCAGTACGGCTCGTCCGTCATCATCCTCTTCCGCGACTGGAACGACGCAAACGTGCGCACGCAGTCCGGCTTTTCCGAGGACTGGAACGCCCTGCTGACCACCCTGCGGCAGAACAAGGCCTGCATGGGCATCAGCCTGCTGTTCAGCGACGTCACGAAGCTCTACGTCGGCTATCGACAGGCCGAAGCCGCATCGAATATCGGCAAGCGCCGTGATGCGGACGGCACCGCCTATTTCTACTCGAAATACTATCTGGAGGACATGCTCGAGCATTATGCCGACACCATGCCCCTCGAAGACACCTATACGCACTATCTGGATCGGCTCATGGATGATAACAACAGCGTCTGCAGCAACATCAAGCTCCTGTATTACTTCCTGTGCTCGGAGCGCAACATCTCCCTGACCGCCAAGCATGTGCACATGCACCGCAACAGCGTCATCTACCGCATTCAGAAGATCCAGGACACCCTCGCACTGGATCTCGACGATCCGGATGTCCGTCTGCGGCTGATGATCTCGTTCAAGATCCTCGAAATGACCGGCCGCATCCCGCACTGGGAGACACCGCACGGCGAGAACGATGCCGGCGGCAGCGGCATCGTGCATCAAGAGTGACCACCGTTTCGCGCCCGCTTTTTCCTGAAACAGGAGAAAGCGGGCGCTTTTTTTCGTCATTTCTGCACAGTCGTTTGTGCGGCGGCGGGAAAAAATGTCGTTTTGAATGACGTTGTTCCGTGCCGCAAGCCTCGTTAAAATGTAATCAAAGTCGGGGAAGTACGTGCTTTCCCGTGAGAGGAGCAAAATTTTCATGAGCAAATACGGTTACTATCTCGGCATGACGCCGGAGCAGCAGGATATCGTCAAAATGATCCGCGAGTTTGCCGAGCGCGAACTCGACCCGGTCGTGAAAGAATATGATGAAAAGGGCGAATTCCCGGTACAACTGCACGAAAAATGGGGCGAAATGGGCCTGTTCGGTCTGGACGTGCCGGAGCAGTACGGCGGACTGGGTCTCAACGCCGTGACGCGCTACTGCATCAGCGAGGAGCTGGCCAAGCATGACGCCGGCTTCACGATCTCGAACAATTCCTACTCGTTCGGCCTGTCGGCGATCCTCGCCGACGGCACGGAGGCGCAAAAGCAGGCCGCCTGCGCGCGCATTCTGCGCGGCGAGGGCATCTCCATGGCGATCACGGAGCCGCAGAGCGGTTCGGACGTCGGCAGCACGCGCACGAGCGCAAAGAAAGTGGACGGCGGCTACGTGCTCAACGGCGTTAAGTGCTTCATCACGAACGCCACGCTCTGCTCGGCGTGCGTGGTGCTGGCCGTGACGGATCCGGACGCGGGCTATCACGGCATGAGCCTGCTGCTGGTGGAAAAGAGCGACGCCGGGGTGAGCGTCGGCAAGCATGAGGACAAGATGGGCATCCGCCTGTCGGACACGGCGGATTTCGTGATGGAGGACGTGTTCGTCCCCGCCGACCGCCTGATCGGCACGGAGGGCAACGGCTTTGCCCAGACCATGAAATTCCTCGCCGGCAAGCGCCCGGTCAGCGTGGCCGGCGCCGTCGGCGTGGCGCAGCGCGCGCTGGATCTGGCCGTGGACTACGCCAGGGAGCGCAGCTTCAAGCACGGGCCGATCGCAAAACTCGAGGGCATTCAGTTCCTGATCGCGGACATGGAGATGCGCATTCAGGCCTCGCGCGCCATGGCGGTCTACGGTGCGCAGATGACGGACGCCGGCATCCCGATCGGCACACTCGGCAACTCGCTCAAATGCTTTGCCTCGGAAATGTGCTACGACGTGGTAAACATGGGGCTTCAGGTCTTTGCCGGCTATGGTTACAGCCGCGAATACCCGCTGGAAAAGCTGCTGCGCGACGCGCGCATTTACAGCATCTTCGAGGGCACGAACCAGGTGCAGCGTCAGGTCATCGGCAAGACGCTGCTCGGCTGAGGGGCGGTGCCGCGTGAACATACTCGTCTGCATCAAGCAGGTCCCGGACACGACCGAGATCCGCATGGATCCGAAAACGAACACCCTCATCCGTGCCGGTGTGCCGAGCACCGTCAACCCCTTTGACAAATACGCGCTCGAAGCGGCCGTGCAGCTCCGCGAGGCGCTCGGCGGCACCGTGACCGCCATGACCATGGGGCCGGCGCAGGCGGCGCAGGCACTGCGCGAATGCTACGCCCTCGGCGCCGACCGGATGGTGCTGGTGTCCGACCGGCGCTTCGGCGGCGCGGACACCTACGCCACGAGCTACACGCTCGCACAGGCCGTGCGTGCGCTCGGCGGCTTTGACCTGATCCTCTGCGGCCGGCAGGCCATCGACGGCGACACGGCGCAGGTCGGCCCCATGCTGGCCGAGCATCTGGGTCTGCCGCAGCTCACGTGCGCGTGCGCCATCACGATCGAGGACGGCGCGATCCGCATCCGGCAGGAGGGCGAGCGCGCCTACCGCGTGCTGCGCGCGCCGCTGCCGGCCGTGGTCACGGTCGTGAAGGCCATCAACGAGCCGCGGCTGCCGAACGTCATGCGCAAGCTGCAGGCCAACCGCATGCAGCCGCAGACACTGACGGCGGACGATCTGCCGGCACTCGATCCCGACTGCATCGGCCTGCACGGCTCACCGACAAAGGTGGCAAAAACATTCGTGCCCGTGCGCACCAAGCAGACTGTGCGCATCGACGGCGCGCAGCCGGAGGCCGCCGTGGCGTCCCTGCTGGCGCAGCTCGACGCGGCGCACATTTCGCTGGAAGGAGGCAGGGATCATGTCTGAGAGCAAACACGTCTGGGTCTTCCTCGAGACGGAGGACGGGAAGCTGCGCAGCGTCGGGCTGGAGCTGCTGGGACAGGGGCGCCTGCTCGCCGACAAGATGGGCGAACAGCTCGTCGGCGTCATTCTCGATCCGCATGCCAGCACACTCGCCGCGCAGGCGATCGGCTGCGGCGCCGACACGGTCATCACCATGGAAGATCCCGCTCTGGCGCACTACAATACCGACATCTTCACCGCCGCCATGTGCCACCTCGTGCGCAAATACGCGCCCGAAGTGCTCATGATCGGCGCGACGAACGTGGGGCGCGACCTCGGGCCGCGCATCTCCTGCCGGCTGCACACGGGGCTGACGGCCGACTGCACGCATCTCGACGTGGACGCGCACCGCTGCGTGCTCTGGACGCGGCCGGCCTTCGGCGGCAACCTGATGGCGACCAACATCTGCCCCGACACGAAGCCGCAGATGGGCACCGTGCGGCCGAACGTGTTCCGCGCGCCGGCGTTTGACCCCGCACGCACCGGCGCGGTCTTTGTGGAATCGCTGCCGGAGGACGCCCGCCGGAGCAGCACGGAGCTGCTGGAGCTGATCCCGGTGCTCGACGCCGCGACCGCGAATCTGACCGAGGCGCAGATCATCGTCTCCGGCGGGCGCGGCGTGAAGGGGCCGGAGAATTTCGCACTGCTGCAGGAGCTGGCCGACACCGTCGGCGGCTGCGTTGGCGCATCCCGCGCAGCGGTCGATGCCGGCTGGATCTCCCCCATCCATCAGGTCGGCCAGACGGGCAAGACCGTCTGCCCCCGCGTCTACATCGCCTGCGGCATTTCGGGCGCGATCCAGCACCTGATCGGCATGAGCGCATCCGACACCATCATCGCCATCAACCGCGACCCGAACGCGCCGATCTTTCAGGTGGCGGACTACGCCATTGTCGGCGACCTGTTCCAGATCGTGCCCGCCCTGACAAAGGCGCTGCGTCAGCGCCGGAAACCGGAAGAAGCATAAAGGAAGGAGCCAGACCATGTCCTATCAGGAATTTCTGAGCTTTGAGCGGCGCGGCGCCGTCGGCATCGTGCGGCTCGCGCGGCCGGAAAAGCTCAACACCATCAGCGCCCCGTTTTACGAGGCCATGATCGAGCTGCAGCAGACCGAGATCGTCGGCAATCACGACCTGCGCGCCATCGCGCTGCTGGCAGACGGCCGGCACTTCTCCGCCGGCATCGACCTCAATTACGCCAAAGCGGTGATCGGCAGGCCGGGGCGCAGCCTCTACGGCGTCTATCACTGGCAGCAGGCCTACCGCTTCTGGAGCGAGTGCAACCTGCCGGTCGTGGTCGGCATCCAGGGCGCGTGCATGGGCACCGCCATCGAGCTCATCACGGCGTGCGATATCCGCATTGCCGCCGACAACGCAAAGTTTTCCCTGCGGGAGGTCGACGTCGGCATCAGCACTGATCTCGGCGGCACGACCCGCCTGACCAAGCTCATCGGCCCCGGCATGACGAAGCTGCTGGCCATGACGTGCGAGGATATCGACGCGCAGGAGGCCGCGCGCATCCGGCTCGTGGAGCGCGTGGTGCCGCTCGGCGAGCTGGAGCAGACGACGCTGGCCTATGCCGAAAAGCTCGCAGCCAAGCCGCCGATCGCCGTGCAGATGTGCAAAAAGTGCATCAACATCGCCACCGACGCCGGCACCTCCGTGGGGCTGCTGGCGGAGGAGATCCAGGGCATCTACACCGTATCGACCAAGGACAAGGCCGAGGCAGCCGCCGCCATGCTCGAAAAGCGCCCCGGCCGCTACACGTGCGAATAAACCAGGAGGAAACGTCCATGAACATTCTTGTCATCAACGGAAGTCCCCGCATGGAGCGCAGCAACTCGCTGCGCATGACGCGTGCCTTTCTCGAAGGGCTCGCCAAGACCTGCGACACGCAGGTCGAAGAACTGACCGTGGCCAAAATGCACATCGAGCCATGCCTCGGCTGCCTCAACTGCTGGAAGCGCACGCCGGGCAAGTGCTTCCGCGACGACGACATGGCCGCCGCGATCGAAAGCTACGTCACAGCCGACCTCGTCGTGTGGAGCTTCCCGCTCTACTACTACGCCCTGCCCGGCCAGCTCAAGTGCTTTCTCGACCGCACGGTGCCGATCAACCGCCCCGTCATGTGCGACCGCACCGACGGCAAGGGCAACGGCAAGCACGTCACGCGCTACGACCAGTCACACCAGCGGCATGTGCTGATCTCGACCTGCGGCTTTTTCTCCCCCAAGGGCAACTACGACGCCGTGCTCGCGCAGTTTGACCTCATGCTCGGCGTGGGCAACTACACGACGCTCTTTTGCGGCGAGGGCGAGATGATGCCGGTGCCGCCGCTGCAGGAGCGCGTGGAAGAATATCTCGGCTATGTCCGCCAGGCCGGCGAGGACTACGGCAGCTACGGCACGATCCTGCCGAAGACGCGCAAGCCGCTCGAAGAGCTGCTGCTGCCGAAAGAGAAATTTGAGGAGATGGGCAACAGCTACTACGCGCACTGCGAGCGCAAAGCCCGCGAGCGCGCGCTGCAGGCACAGGCCGAGCAGCAGGCCTGACCCGATCGAAAACAGCACACGGCAGCGCCCCGAGCGGCGCTGCCGTGTGCTGTTGTTCTCTTTTCGCGGGCTCATTCCACAAGCGTCAGGCGGTCGCTTCCGCCGTTGTCCGGCTCCGGCGGCTCGTCCGTGATCTCCGGGAGCTTGCCCTCCATCTGCAGGATCTTGAACGTGATCATCAGCCGCAAGCGCACGTCCGGATCGTCCAGGTCGAGGTTGAGCACGTCCTGAATGCGCTGCAGGCGGTAAATGACGCTGTTGCGGTGCATGTGCACGCGCTTGGCCGTGATCGAGATGTTGCGCTCCGTGTTCAGGTAGTGATACAGCAGCAGGAGGTTGCTGTTGCTGTATCCGCGCTCTCCGGCGAGCTGATCCAGATAGCGCACGATAACGTCATCGAGCGCGAATTTTTCCCGGTAGCAGTCGAGCATGTCGTTGAGATAGTACTTGGAATAGTGATACTCCAGCGCATTGGGATCCAACTTGCGGCCGATCTCGATGGCGGTCAGCGCCTGATCGTAGCCCATGCGCAGGCGCCCCAGCTCCGTGAACAGCAGGCTCACGCCGATATGCGCATGGTTCTTGCCCAGCAGCGTCAGCAGCTCGTCCCACCGCTCGCGGAACAAAAGCTGCTCCCCGACCGGGTAATCGTGCCAGTCCTGAAAGAGGATGAGCACGCTGTTTTGATACTGCATCACGCCGTAATTGGCCACGTTGCTCCACGCGCGAAGCTGCAGCACCATGTACCCCGCCTTCGAGACGGACGCCTGCTCGTCGAGCTCGATGTAGCCGAGGCGGAAGTTGCCCGTCTCCGGCAGGCGCAGGCCGCGCGCACGGTCGCGCACCAGCTCCGGGTTCTCCTCCCCGTAGCGCAGGAGGTCGTGGATCATCTGCTGGCGCTGCGGCATGCTCTGGCTGTAAAAGCCCGTCTCGCGGAAGTAATTGTCGAGCTGCTCGGTAAAGCAGCGGAAAAGCTCCGTGTCCGCCATCGTCGGCAGCCGGCTCGGGAAATAGCAACCGGCAAAGGAATAGAACATCCCGTTGGCAATGTAGGAGCGCAGGATCACAGGGTCGTTGCAGATGTTCGGCGGCACCGACAGCACCGGGCGCAGGTACCGGTCACTGACTTCAAAATAGCCGGCCTCCGCCATGAGCTGCAGCGAGTCCTTGTCGTAATAGCCCTGCTCGAGCATCTGGTCGACATAGATATTACCCGACCCGCGTTCGCGCGTGGCGCCGATGATGTTATACGCCGAGTCGACGACGACGATCGTCGCATCCGGGATCATCTTCCGCCCGACCTCCATCAGCGGCTCCAGCCCTGCATGCGCGCGCACGGCCAGACGCATCTGATACTCCAAAGTCTGCAGGCGGTCAAACAGCATGAGCAGGTGGTTCGTCACCGCGCCGAGAGAATACTGCTCGTCATACAGCAGCGCATTGACACCGGGGCGGACGGGCTCCGCATCCTCCGGGCGCGCCCGGACAACGAAAAAGTGGTCGCGCAGCAGCCCCTTTGGTAAGCGGCGGATCACCTTCGGCTCGCTGACGTAGAGCACGTCTTCCTCGAGCGCGTTCTCGGACTCGGGCGTGAGCATCTGGACCCGGCGGAAAGCAAACGTCCGCTCCTGCTGCATCACGACCCGCGCACCGAACGGCTGCATGCTCTCGGCGATCAATTCCACGGATAGCGTCATGATTCTCTCCTTTCCGTGCTACGCGAAACGGCAGCCACAAGTGCATATTTCCACACAAATTTTGAGGAAAAAAGTTCCTTTCCGCAAAAATACCGGAGGGTCAAATTTTTGGAGACTTCTACGATGAAATTGGAAGCTTTTAGCGTACCTTTTGCGCTTTTGCCCGCTTTCTCCGTGTTTTTGCGGCTTTTGAGCCTCGTCTTTGTCTTTATTATAACAATATCACGGCGAATTGTTCAGGGCATTTGCTACGAAATGCAGCTTTTCTCTTCGCCGCGTACTGTGCATTTTCTACAATCGCGTGCGAGCAAATGGCGCTGCTGCTTTCATTTTGCCTAAAAGCAGGCGCCCGGGCGGTGCATAAATTCGTAGTCTCCTATGAAGACCTGCCCGTCCGGGTTCGATATAATGCGAATAAGATAATTAATTAACAAGCCATCGGGGTGTTCGATTTCATTGTGATAGGAGCGAACCAACTATGGAAAACATCAGCAGATTTCAAAAAACGACCGGCGTCGGTCAGATCCTCGACGAGAGCTTTGTGCGCTGCCCGGAACGCGAGGCCATTGTATTCGGCGACTGGCGCATCACCTACCGGGAGCTGCAGGCACTCATCTACCAGACGGCGCACTACCTGCGCAGCATCGGCATTGCGCCGGGCGACCGCGTCGCCATCATCTCGCGCAACTGCCCGGAGGTCATGATCGCGGAAATTGCGATCCTGAAGCTGGGCGGCACCGTGGTCAAGTTCAACTGGCGGCTCGCGCCGGAAGAAATGACCTATCTGCTCGACCTCAACGAGGTTCGGTGCGCCTTCTTCAAGCCGGAGCGTGAGGACTGGGGCGACGCCCTCCGGCAGCACTATACCGGGCGCATCACGTTCCTGTCCCTGACGCCGGAAGCCGACGGCCGCTCCGCCCTCTATTCCCTGCTCGCAGGTATGCCGGACACGCCGGTGGAGACCGTCGTCGCGCCCGACGCCCCTGCCTACCACATGCACACGAGCGGCACGACCGGGCGGCCGAAGTGCGTGGTCTACTCCCACGCACGCTATCTCAACCAGCTTGAGAGCATGCTCGAAACGCTGGAGTTCCCGGACGGGCAGGTCTATCAGTACATCTCGCAGCTATTCCACTCCGCGTGCACCGGTGCCTATCTCACGCTGGCGACCGGCGGCAAGCTCATCATGATCCCGAACTTCACCGTGAGCGACTATGTGGAGAGCCTCGTGCGGGAAAAGGTGCGCGCCATCGGTGTCATCCCGCTGATCCTGCAGGGGATCCTCGACGAGATGGACCGCAAAAACTACGACCTGTCGCACCTGAAGGTCATCAACTACTCCACCTGCCCCATTTCCCCGGATCTGCTGCGGCGCGCGCTCGACCGGCTCAACTGCCGCTTTTATCAGTCCTACGGCATGACGGAGATGGCCAGCACCGTCACGGCGCTGCTCCCGGAAGATCACCTGATCCTCGGCGGACGGTATCTCACCTCGGTCGGACGGGCGCTGCCCGGCGCCGCCGTGCGCATCGTGCGGCCGGACGGCTCGCTGTGCGATGCCGGTGAGGAGGGCGAGATCTGCGTGCGCGGACAGGGCATGATGCTCGGCTACTATCAGATGCCAGAAAAGACCGCGGACGTGATCCGCGACGGCTGGTATTTCACGCACGACGTGGGCTATCTCGACGAGGACGGCTATCTCTACCTGCGCGGCCGCAAGGATTCGCTCATCATCTCCGGCGGTGAGAATATCTACCCCGAGGAAGTCATCGACGTGCTGCTGAAAATGCCCGAGATCGCCGAGGCCGCCGTCTACGGTATGCCCGACCCGAAGTGGGGCGAGCACGTGAAGGCGAGCATCGTCTGCAAGCCCGGCCGGTCGCTGACGGTCGAGCAGGTGCAGACATTCTGCCGCGCCAACATGCCGTCGTTCCGCATGCCGCGCGAGGTGGAATTCTTGCCGGAACTGCCGAAAAACGCTACCGGCAAGGTGCTCATCCAGGCACTGAAAAGCCGCTGAACGCGCAAAATTCAACACACTGGCGCGTCCCCGTCTGCCCGGCAGATGGGGACGCTTTCTGTGCTCCGACCGCGGAGGCGCAAAAAAACAGGGTCGCTGTGCGACCCTGTTTTGATAAGGAGATGCGCTTTTATTCGCCGTCGCCGAATTCCTTCTCGATGGCTTCGTTGTCCGCGCCCAGCGCTCTGTGCTGCGCGTAGAGATCCTGCACGCCGAGGCTGTCAAAATAGATCGGCATCTGCGCCAGATACGCCTTGTTGCCCGACGGATAGGTGTGCTCGATCAGGTAGCCGTTGGAGACCGACTGCTCGAGCCACTCGCCGGAGAAGCGATCCTTGTACTGGTTGAGGATGCAGCTCGGCACGTCGTACGCAACGAGCTCGTCGAGGATATCCTGCGCGTCGCGCTTGAGCGCGTACTCACGGATGATATCCACGAGCGCGGAGCGGTTGGCGATGATCGTCGTCGACTCCTTGGTCGTAAAGCGCGGATCGGTCACGACCTCTTCCGGCAGACGCAGCGCCTTGGCAAACTTCGGCCAGACATTCGTATAGTCGTTGACGAACACGTAGATGTAGCGGCCGTCACGGCACTTGTAGCCCTGGCCGAGCGGGCTCATGGTGTGCGCTTCGCGCGGCCACTCATAGCCGTAGTTGCAGTTCGTGGCAAAGCCGGCGGTGACAAAGTTGCCGGTGCCGTACAGGGACGTCATGACATAGTCGCCCACGCCCGTCTCGCGCGCTGCGAGCAGGGCTGCCAGCACGCCGCTGAGCAGCGTGATGCCGGTCGTCGTGTCGCCCATGCCGGCAGGCGGGTAGATCGGCGGGCTGTCGGGATCGGTGCGGGTGTCGAGGATGACGCCGTTGGCGCCGAAATAAGCGATCGCATCAATGCCGGGGCGGTTGACCAGCGGACCGTTGATGCCGTAGCCGGTGACCTGACCCATGACGAGCTTCGGGTACTTGGCATGCAGCGTCTCCCAGTCCAGACCGAGCTTTTTCAGGCCGGCCGTGCGGGTGCTGGTGATGAACACGTCCGCCTTGGCGAGCATGTTGTGCATGAGCTTGAGCTTCTTGGGATCTTTCAGATCCAGCGCGACGCACTCTTTGCCGCCGTTGAAAATATCGTGGATGGGGTTCTCTTCCGCCGTGATGGGCATGCCCATAGAGCGGCCGTAGTAACGGCAGAAGTCGCCGATCGGCGGGGTCTCGACACGCACGACACGCGCGCCCATATCGCGCAGGAATCGCGCCGTCGTCGTCGCGGACCAGTAGCTGGTCATCTCGACCACGAACAGTCCCTCGAGTGGTTTTCTCATGGATATAGCCTCCTTGTTGATGCAGATTTTTTCTGAAATTGCAACGGTTTTCAGCTTGTTGAAACGAAATGGATCCGATGCTTTGTCTATATTATAACGATTATTTCGGCGCTTGTTACCTGTATTTCTTACAATTCTTTTGCCCCTGCGGACGTGCATTTTTGTGCTGTGTTGCCATAGTTTTTCGGGCGCTTCCGGCGCGAAAAAAGCGCCGCATCCGAACGGACGGATGCGGCGCGGGAAACAAAGGGAAAAATCGCTCTTTACGGTTTCGGCATCAGGTAGAACACGATGTGCACATCGGCGCAATGCACGCCGTCGGCGTCCATGACGGGCACATCGAGCGGATACTGCCCCTTGCCGTGCTCTTCGACATAGGCAATGCGCTCTTTGGCTTCTTCCTCCGTCATGGAGATGTCCACGATCAGGTCGCGCTTGGTCGGCTTGCGGTAATCAATGTTCACGCTCTTGATGATCGGCACATACTTGCCGGCATAGGTGCACTTGATCAGCGTGGCGCCCGAGGACTCGGCCAGCACGAAATAGCTGCCGGCGTAGACGATGTTCACGTGGTTGAGGTGCATGCTGTTGGCAGGCAGACGCACGACCACATGGCGCTCCTCGGCGACTTCCGGGATGAGCCCGGCCACGTTCAGGAAGTTGATCTTCCCGTGCTGAAGATTATATTTCGCCTCTTCAAAAAAGGCTGCGTTCATTTCCGCCATGTCTGGCTCCTTTCTCTTGCGCAGAGCTCAGTCGACGACATACTTTGCCGCCAGGCCGCGGATGATGGTCTCGGCGTCGCCCATGACCTTCTCGACCATGTCCTTGGTCTTGGGCAGGTCGGTGATGCGCTGCGCGCACTCGCCGGCGCCGGCCATGGCGTGCTCCACGTCGCCCTTATAGGTTGCGGCAACACCGTGACGTTCGAAGGTCAGCAGCTCCATCGGGATGCTCGAGAAGTCATCCGGCACGCCGACGTAGGAGCCGGGAGCTTCCTTGGCGGTGTTGTAAGCGTGCTGCAGGGACACGTCGCTGCGCAGCCAGCGCGCCGGGCCGACAAAGCCGCGGGCAATGATCGTGCCGCCATCGACGCAGTCAACGACCATCTTCTTCCACAGGTCGCAGAAGTCGCTCTCCTCGGTGGCGAGGAAGCGGGTGCCCATCTGCACGCCGTCAGCGCCCATGGCGAAGGCCGCCGCGATCGACTTGCCGTCGCAGAAGCCGCCGGTGCCGCACACGAGCGTGTTCTCGTCGGAGAACTTCTCGATGATGTCCGGCAGCAGCGTCATGCTGTGCACCGGCTGCCATGCCGTGTGCATGCCGCCCTCGTGGCCGGAGGCGATGAGCACCTGCACGCCGGCCTTCTTGCAGCGAGCCGCGGTGCGCACGCCCGGGAACACGTGCATCCAGATCATGCCCTGCTCCTTGACGAAGTTTGCCCAGGGCATCGGGTCGCCGGCCGTGGTGACGAGCACGCGGAAGCGGCGCTTCATCTCGGGATCGGCCTCGCGCAGCTCCTTGATGGCCTGCATGACCTTCATGGCGTTGGCCTTGACCTCCGAGGAGACCATGACGTTCGCACCGAAGATGCCGTCGGATTCCTTGGTCTCTTCAAACACGCGGGTGAACATTTTCTTGAAGATGGTCACATCGTCATCGGTGGTCTCGGCGTGTGCCTGCTTGCAGAAGTCTGCAAAAACGATGGGGTTGGTCTCGCGGGACGTGGTGGCAAACGTGCTGCACAGGCCGAGGCAGCCGGCGTTGGCCGCCGCGATGCACAGGCTGGTGACCGGGTACGGGCCCATGCCCGCCTGGATGATGGGGTATTTGAGCCCGACGAGCTCGGTAAGTCTGGTTTTAATCATGTGTTTTTCTCCTTTCAAACGCTGTGTGTGACCGGCAATGTACCGGAATGTTACCTTTCTGACTATGACTACTATATCAACTCTGCACACTGCATCCCAGAGCAGCGGCTACGAAAGTGACCGCCGATCGCAGCGGCGAAATTAGGCACCTTGACCAGCGGCGCATCTGGAAAGTGTCCCCCGTGCAGAGGATGTCTGCACAGGGGACGGCGGATCTGACGGGGATATTCGGATCAGCAGAGACCGATCGCCTGCCAGAGCGGAACGCTGGCCACCATGGCGATGATCGTTATGACCATGTAGGCGTAGGAAGCCTTCTGCGCGCAGGGATAGTCGACGCACTTGTCGCCGGTCATCTTGATGAAGCCGACCACGGACGGGTTGCCGTAAGCGGTGTTCCAGTACGTGCCGCACAGCCACTCGACGAAGACGAGGATGAACATGCTCATACCGTGTGCCTCCATGAGAGGTCCGAAGATGGCGATCATCATCGTGAGCATGCAGGTCTGGGACACGATCACGTAACGCAGGGCGAACGTGATGATGCACAGGCAGGGAACGAAGATGTACGGGCTGCTCATGATGGGTGCGAAGATGGGGCCGAGCAGGCTGGCCAGCCATGCGCTGACGCCGGTGGTGTTCATGAACTTGGCGATGCTGAGGATGCCGCCGATGAAGACGACGAGCGTCCACTGGCCTTTGGCATTGGCCTCCGGCGCCGTCAGCAGGCCGGTGGCGAAGAACGCCACGTCGGCCGCAATGGCCACGAAGCCGGCGTCCACGCCGTGCAGCTTCTGGGTGATCCAGAGGATGATGGCGATGGCAACGATGATGATGCCCTGCTTCTCCTTCTTGGAGACGGCGCCGAGCGCCTTGTACTGCTCCTTGAGGAATGTCACGTCGCCGGCGAGCTTTTCTTTCGGCTTGCAGATGATCGTGCAGTACAGATAGGTCAGAACGATGAGCACGAGATACCAGACGATCGTGCACTTGAGCCAGGAGCCCCAGGTGAAGGCGAGACCCTGCATGAAGCCGATCATCAGCGCAACGAACGCCGAGCCGGACATGAAGGCAATGCCGAGGATGTACGTGCCCATGAAGTTGGCAAACCACAGGCCGCGAGCCGCTTTGCTGTTCGGCTCCGCGCCGACCGCCTCACAGACCTGGCCGATCAGGGGCGCCATGATGGAGGTCTTGGCATAGGAGCTGGGGATCATCGGGGTGGTGATGATGCCCGCGAGCATCATGGCCGTGACCTGGCCACGATAGGTGCCGGGGAACTTCGTGAGGACCCACAGTGCCAGGCGCTTCATGAAGCCGCTGTTGTTGATGCCGACCGACATGATGAACACGCCGATGCACAGCCAGACGGTCGTGCCGGAGAACTCGACCGTGACGTCCGCCACCTTACCGAGTTTGAATACCAGCAGCATGACCATGGTCGCAAGGGTCGCAACCCAGTCCGGCAGGGCGCCGGAGATCAGGCACGTCAGCAGGAAGCCGAAGCACCCGAGGTACTGCCAGCCCTGACGGCTCATCATTTCCGTTTCCGGCGGCAGGTAGGCGATCAGCAGCATCAGGACAATACCGCCCAAAATGCCGAAAATCGTCTTTTTCATTTGCTTGCTCATGAGTTTCACTCCTCCTTAATGAATGGTTCTCAACTTGCGCTTTCGTTAGTTAATTATCTGTCAAGTTGGTTTTAGGTTACACCGAACACCGCGCTTTTTCACCAACAAAGACTACGAAATCCGCCGAGAGAAAAATCATTTTTTTGTAGTCCATAACCAAGCGACCGGAAAACACACATACTGCTGATTTTCGATCATTATATTAGGTGTTCTTTAGGTGTTCTCTGTACATTTTCGTCTGAATTGTACAAAAACGAGTATGAATCGCGCTGCGTTATCCGTTTTTTGCAAGCTGCGCGTGCTTTGTACATTTCCTCCAAAACACGTCGCTGCGCCCGGCCGCATCTTTGGTCTGAATACTGTTGAGACGCCCACCCCGCTTTGATATATTTTTAATTAGCAAGGCGACAGACGCATTTTTTCAAACCATAAAACATCATTAGGAGGTAGTATACATGAAAACAAAACTGACTGAAATGTTTGGCATTGAGTACCCGATCGTCCAGAGCGGCATGCAGTGGCTGGCCGTGCCGCAGCTCGCGGCCGCCGTGTGCAACGCCGGCGGTATCGGCACCATCAACGTCACCTGCTGGCCGACGCTCGACGAGTTCGCCGACGCGCTCGACGAAATGAACAGCCTGACCAGCAAGCCCTACATCGTCAACATCTCCCTCGCCCCGACCCAGCGTCTGGACAACGAGGAGATCCGCAAGACCATCCGCCTGTGCGGCGAAAAGCACGTTGCCGCCATCGAGACGAGCGCCGAGGATCCGCGCGAATTCATCGCCGACATCAAGTCTGCTGGCATGCGTCATTTCCACAAGTGCCCGAACTACAAGGTCTCCATGAGCATGGAGCGCAAGGGGCTCGACGGCGTCATCATCGCCGGCTACGAGGTCGGCGGCCACCCGTCGGCTGACGGCGTGGGCACGTTTGTCATCGCGCGCCGCTGCGCCGCGGACATGAAGATCCCGGTCATCGCCGCCGGCGGCATCGCGGACGGCCACGGCCTTGCGGCTGCGCTCGCGCTCGGCGCTTCCGGCGTTGCCATGGGCACCCGCTTCGTGTGCGTCGATGAGTGCCCGATCTCCGACAACCACCGCCAGTGGGTCATCAACCACACCGAAAAGGACACCGTGCTCTGCCAGAAGACCATCGGCAGCATGATGCGCGTGTCCAAGAACAACGCTTCCCTGCTCGCCAACGAGATCGAGAACCGCGGCCTGCGCACCGGCAAGGGCCCGATGGACATCCTCAAGGAGCAGATGCCCGTCATCACCGGCCAGAAGACCCGCGTAGCCTTCCAGGACGGCAATGTCGACAGCGCGATCTTCTGCGCCGGCATGGGCATGGGTCTCGTGCACGACGTCGTGCCGGTCAAGGTGCTGCTCGACCGCATGGTCAAGGAAGCCGAGGAGACCATCAACGGCATTAAGGCGTCCTTCTGATCGCATAACATCATCCACACACCATCCTTTCTATACATCCACCCCTATTTCCTTCCCCCCCACTCAAGGCGCGGATGCAGCCGCGTCCGCGCCGCAACAACAGCGAGAGCCGCCCCTTTTCCCGGGGGCGGCTCTTCTAGATATCATTGTTTCACCGGACAGTGTGCGGCGCATGCGCCGCGCGCCGGGCAGCAAGAAGGCCGCAGCGCATATGCGCTGCGGCCTTCTGATCGTGATTGTGTTTTGCGCTTGGGCGGCTTACGGCTGCGCGCCGGGATCGCTGTCCGGAGCGTCTGCATCCGGCGCGGACGGTGCCTCCGGCTGCGCCGGGGTTTCCGCACCCGGCTGCGGAGCCTCGGGCGCTTCATCCATTCTGCGGATGACCTTTGCCGGCGGCTCAATGGTGTCGTCCGGGTGGACGGGCATCACGCCGTGCTCGCAGTAGTAGCGGAAATCATCGCCCTCGATCGTCTCGTGGATGAGCAGGTACTCCGCGAGGCCGGTCAGCAGATCGGCATGCTCGCGCAGCAGTGCCTCGCACTTGGCATAGGCCTGATCGAAGATGTGCTTGACCTCTTCGTCGATCGTGGCGGCAGTCTCCTCGGAATAGCTCTTCGTGGTGCCGAAATCACGGCCGATGAAGATGCTGTGGCTCGAATCGTCGAACAAAATGGGGCCGAGCTTCTCGGACATGCCGTATTTCATGACCATGTCGCGGGCAACGTTCGTCGCCTGCTGGATATCGCCGGACGCGCCGGTGGAGATATCGTCAAGGAAGAGCTGCTCGGCAATGCGCCCGCCGAGTGCGGAGACGATGCTGTCAAACATCTCACCGCGGGACGTGAAGTCCTCGGCGTCCTCGGCCTTGCGGTACCAGGTGAAGCCGCCGGCCGCACCGCGCGGGATGATGGTGATATAGTGCACGGGATCGGAGTTTTTCAGGAAGAACGACGCGATCGCGTGGCCGGACTCGTGATACGCCGTCAGGCGGCGCGCACGCTCGGACACGATGCGGCTCTTCTTCTCCGGACCCATGACGACCTTCAGGATCGCCTCGTCGATATCCGCCTGCATGATAAAGCGGCGCTTGCTGCGCGTGGCCATGATGGCAGCTTCGTTGAGGAGGTTCTCGAGATCCGCACCGGCAAAGCCGGCCGTGCCGCGCGCGATACTCTTGAGATCCACATCGTCGCCCAGCGGCTTGCCGCGGGCGTGCACCTTCAGGATCTCCTCACGCCCCTTGATATCGGGCAGGCCCATATACACGCGCCGGTCAAAGCGGCCGGGGCGCAGCAGCGCGTTGTCGAGAATGTCGGCGCGGTTGGTCGCCGCCATGACGATAACGCCTTCGTTATTCGTAAAACCGTCCATTTCGACGAGGAGCTGGTTGAGCGTCTGCTCGCGCTCGTCGTGGCCGCCGCCGAGACCGCTGCCGCGCTGGCGGCCGACCGCGTCGATCTCGTCGATGAACACGATCGCCGGGGCGACCTTCTTGGCCTGGTCAAACAGATCGCGCACACGCGATGCGCCGACGCCGACGTAGAGCTCAACGAAGTCCGAGCCCGAGATGGACAAAAACTGCACGCCTGCCTCGCCCGCGACCGCGCGGGCCATGAGCGTCTTACCGGTGCCCGGAGGGCCGACGAGCAGCACGCCCTTGGGGATGCGTGCGCCCATCGCGGTATAGTTCTGCGGGCGCTTGAGGAAGTCCACGATCTCGGACAGTTCCTCTTTTTCCTCTTCCGCGCCGGCGACATCGGCAAACGTGACCTTCTTGAGGTTGTCCTCGCCGGTGCGCGTGTGCGCCTTGCCGAACTTGCCGACGCCCGGCGCACCGCCGCCGCCAGCCTTGTTCATGAGCAGGTACCACACGCCGACGAACAGCACGATCGTGATCAGATACGGCAGGATGGACATCCACCACGGGGCCGTCCAGCCCTTGACGTAGTCATACTCCGTCAGCACGCCGCTGGCAGTCTGCTCCTCGATCAGGTCACCCAGATCCTCGCGGAACCAGGTGGGATTCGGAAGCGTCTTTTTGATCGTCGTGTTGCCGTCACTGTCCGGGGAATAAAGATTGAGCGTGAGCTCATCGCCCTCGAGGCAGAACGACTTGACCTGCTCCTGACGGAACAGATCCTCGATCTCGGAATAGGTGTACTCCTTCTGCTCCGCCGGCGTCGTCAGGTAGAAGATGACGGCGAGAATGATCACACCGATCAGCAGGTAGAACCCGATGCCTCTGGCACGGTTCTTATCAGGTTTCAAATCAAATCACATCCTTTATGGGATCCGCACCGGGCGCTCAGGTGGAGTAGACCTCCGGCTTGAGCACACCGATGTACGGGAGATTGCGGTATTTTTCTGCGTAGTCGAGCCCATAGCCAACGACGAACGCATCCGGCACCTCAAAGCCGGCGTAGGCCGCATGGATCGGTGCCTTGCGGCGGGCGGGCTTGTCAAGCAGGGTGGCAATGGTGATGGAGGCGGGCTGGCGGACGCTGAGATAGTCCTTGAGATAGTGCAGCGTGACGCCGCTGTCGAGAATGTCCTCGACGAGGATGATGTCGCGCCCCTCAATGTCCTGGTTCAGATCCTTGTTGATCTTCACGGCGCCGGTCGTCGTGGTCTGGTTGCCGTAGGACGACACGGCCATGAAATCGACCGAGCACGGAATGGTCACACTGCGCATCAGGTCGGCCATGAACACAAAGCAGCCCTTGAGCACGCCGACAAACAGCGGCTCGCGGCCGTCAAAATCCTTGGAAATCTGGGCGCCCAGCTCCGCAGTGCGTGTCTGGATCTCCTCGGCGGACAGCAAAACGGACGCAATGTCATCTCTCATATCACTCATAGTATTCTCCCCTATCTGTCTGGATCTGTTCCATACGGACGCAGATCATGGTTTGCTCCGGCGCCGCCGCCCATTGCTCGGCGACGCCGAACCCGGCGATGGCCGCCGGAACATCCGCCACGCGGATGATCGGCACGCGGTCGCGCGCGCTCTGCGTCAGCCCCCGTTCGGCGAACAGGTCGCTCACGCGCTTTGTGCAGCCGCGCCCCGCCAGACGGATCCGGTCGCCCGGACGCCGCGGCGTAACAAATAGTTTATCATGGATAATCGCAGATTTAAAGTAAAAAGTGGTGAACGTGCTGTGAATTTCACGAAACGGTTCCGGAGCCCCGACCGTGACGCGCAGCCCCAGCTCCGGGAGCTCCATCGCCGTGCCGGGGCGCAGCACATGCGTTTCCAGCGGCGGCCGCGCCTGCGCGCGGAAAAACAGCCGTCCCTGCTCGCGCGTCACGCGCAGACCGGGGACGTCGGCATAGCCGAGCCCGTCGCCGCCGCACAGCCGTTCCAGCGCCAGCAGATGCCGGCGCGACAGCTCCCGGCCGGCCGCCTGCTGCAGCGCGCGCATGCGCACCGGGCGCGGCAGCGCCAGCAGCGCCGCCGCCGGGATGCCGTCCGAAATCGTCTGCCCGGCCAGAAAATCGGCAGCCAACCCGCTGAGAAATACCTCATCCTCGCGCAGGAGCGCCGCCGTATCGGCCGCGTGCTGCACGAAGGCCGCGTTCACGCTCTCGAGCGCCGGCACGGCGTGGTGCCGGACGCGGTTGCGGGCATAGGCATCGCCCGCGTTGGTGCTGTCCTCCACGTGCGGGACGGCGTGGGCGGTCAGGTACGCCTGCGCCTGCGCGCGCGTCGTGTCCAGCATCGGGCGCAGGAGTCTGCCGCGCCGCGGCGGGATGCCCGTCAGCCCGCGCAGACCGCAGCCGCGCGCGAGGTTGAGCAGCAGCGTCTCGGCGTTGTCGTCCGCCGTGTGCGCCGTGGCAATCCAGTCGTAGCCGTGTTCGTCCGCGCAGCGGGTCAAAAATGCATAGCGCAGCGCGCGCGCGGCGGCCTCGGTGCCCTGCCCGCGCACGGACGCGACATCGCCGCGCCCGGCGTAAAACGGCACGCCCAGTTTTTCGCACTGCGCGCGCACAAACGCCTCGTCGCGGTCGCTCTCGGCGCCGCGCAGGCCGTGGTTGAAGTGCGCGCAGCCGATCACGAAGCCGCGCTGCGCGCCCAGCTCTGCCATCCGGTACAGCAGATACATGGAATCCACGCCGCCGGACACGGCGCACAGCACGCGCGCGCCGGGCATGATGGCATCAATAGTCATCGTCGTCGTACTTCTTTTCGATCGCCGCAAAGGACGTATACTCCGGCAGCCACATGAGCTCAAGTGTACCGGTTTCGCCGTGGCGGTTTTTGAGGATGATCGCCTCGGCCAGATTCGGGTTCTCGCATTCCTTGTTATAGTACCCGTCGCGGTAGAGCGCGAGCACGATATCCGCATCCTGCTCGATGGCGCCGGATTCACGCAGGTCAGACAGCATCGGGCGCTTATTCTGGCGCGACTCGTTGGCACGCGAGAGCTGCGACAGGCAGATGACCGGAACGTTGAGCTCCTTGGCCATGATCTTGAGCATGCGGCTCATATCAGAGACAGCCTGCGTGCGGCTCTCGTTCGACCAGCTATGGCCGCTGCCGGCCGACTGCATGAGCTGCAGATAGTCGATGACGACGAGGCCGAGATTCGGGATGCGGCGGCACTGGGCGTTCATGTCCGCCACGGAGAGCGACGGGTTGTCGTCGATGCGGATATCCGTCGCGCTGATGGTCGTGGCCGCAGCGCCGACGCGCCGCCACTCATCCGCCGAGAGCTTGCCGGTGAGCAGCTTCTGGCTGTCGACCAGACCCTCGCCCGCGAGCAGGCGGGTCGTGAGCTGCTCGCGCGCCATTTCGAGCGAGAACACCGCGACCGTCTTGCCCGACGTCTTGCCGACGTGCAGGGCGATGTTGAGCGCCATGCTCGTCTTGCCCATGCCGGGTCGCGCCGCGATGAGGATGAGCTCACCCGCGTTCAGACCGAGGATCGTCTGGTCCAGATCCGGCAGGCCGGTGGCAAGACCCGGGATGCCCCCGCCGCTGCTCGCCGCCTCGGAGAGGTTTGCGTACACGCGCTGGATGACCATGCTGATCGGCTGCAGGCCGCCGACATTGCGCCCCTGCCGGAGCGCATAGATCTTGCGCTCGGCCGCCTCGAGCATAGCGTCCGCTTCGCCGGAGCCCTCAAAGATCATGTTGTTGATCTCATCGGCCGCCGTGTGCAGGTTGCGCAGCAGCGCCTGATCGCGCACGATAGCCGCGTACTTGAGCACGTTCGCCGCCGTTGGCGTGACCTGCATGACCTCCATGAGGTACTGCTGCGTCGTGTCCTTATACACGCCGCGGACTTTCATCTGCTCGAGCACCGTGACGGCGTCCACGCTCTGCCCGTAGGAGAACATGGCGAAGATGGTGTCAAAAATATCGCGGTTGGCCTGGATATAAAATTCGTCGGACTTGACCTTTTCGATCACATCCGGGATGCAGCTCGGGTCGATGAGCATCGCGCCGATAACTGCCTGCTCCGCCGGAGCGGAATGGGGCGCCTGTCTGCCAAGCAGCTCCTCCATGACGGATCCCTCCCTCGCCTGTGCGCGGATTACTTGTCTTCGATGACCAGCACGTGGATCGTGCCGGTGACTTCATAGCCGAGCTTGCACTTGACCTCATACGCGCCGAAGCTCTTGATGGGCTCGGCCTGCACGATCTTCTGCTTTTCGATGGTGAGGTCGAACTGCTCGTGCAGCGCATCGCTGATCTCCTTCGAGGTCACGGAGCCGAAGAGCTTGCCGTTGCTGCCGGCCTTCGCCGCGATCTTCACCTGAATGGCGCCGAGCTTCTTGGCGTTTTCCTCCGCCTCGGCCTTCTCGCGGGCGATCTGCGCCGCTTTGGCCTTCTCCTTCAGGCGGAAGGCATTGAGATTATCGGCCGTGGCCTCTGTCGCCAGCTTGCGCGGCAGGAGGTAGTTGCGGGCATAACCGTCGGAAACTTCCTTGAGTTCGCCCTTTTTGCCCTGACCCTTAACGTCCACATTCAAAATCACTTTCATAGCAAGATACTCCTTTGCTTAATTTTCCAGATTGTCGTCGATCGCCTGGCGCGCCATCTGCACCGCCTGCGCGACTGTGACATCATGCATCTGCACGGCCGCCGACGAACGGCTGCCGCCGCCGCCGAGCTGCTCCATGACGAGCTGCACATTCAGTTCGCCGATCGAGCGCGCGGAGATGAACACATCCCCGTCACCCATCGGGTAAATGACCATAGACGCCGTGACGCCGGCAACATTGAGCAGCTCATCAGCTGCCTGCGCCGCAACGATGCGATCCTGCGGCTCGGTAGGCGCGGCAATGGCAATGTCCGCGCGGTAGATCGTCGCCGTCTGCAGGATCTTATAGCGGGCGACCGTGTGCTCCATGTCCGTCTGCAGGAGCTTTTTGACCTCCGATGTATCGGCTCCGGCGCGGCGCAGGAACGCCGCCGCCTCAAACGTGCGCTCGCCGGTGCGGACGGTGAAGTCCTTCGTATCGAGCATGATGCCCGACAGGATCGCCTCGGCCTCGACACGCAGGATATCCGACTGCTCGACCAGCTCCTCGAGCAGCTCCGACATCAGCTCGCAGGCCGACGACGCATACGGCTCATGGAAGCTCATGGTCGCGTTGGTGATATAGTTTGCCGCGCGCCGGTGGTGGTCGATAACCGCCACGCGCGTGCAGGCTTCGAGCAGATTGCGGTTTTCGACCTGATCCGGGCGGTTGGTGTCCACCACGACGAGCAGCGTGCGGCTGTCGGCGTGCAGATACGCCTCCTGCGGGGTCAAAAACGCCTTGGCATACTCCGGCGCGCGCAGCATCTTGTCACGAAGCTGCTTGGCGGCCGTCTTGTTCGGATCCATGACGATGCGGCAGGGCGTGCCAAGCTTGCGCGCGATGCAGCAGACCCCGGCGGCCGCGCCGAGCGTGTCGAGATCCGAGAATTTATGTCCCATGACATAGACCTTGGACGAGTCCTGAATGAGCTGGCTGAGGGCGTTGGCCATAACGCGGGACTTGACCTTCGTGCGCCGCTCGACCTCGCCGCCGCGGCCGCCGAAAAATTCGAACGTGACGCGGTTTTTCACCACGGCCTGATCGCCGCCGCGCGAGAGCGCCATCTCGGTGCCGAGAATGGCGAAGTTGTAGTTTTCATCAAGGCTGTCGCCGTCGCGCCCGATGCCGACGCTGACCGTGGCACGGATGCCGCTCGGGCTGGTCACATCGTGGACGCTGTCGAGCAGCGACGTGAATTTGTTGCCGCGCAGCTCATCGAGATGCCGCTCTTCAAACACATACAGATACCGGTCGCGGTCGTAGCGGCGGAAGAAGCCGCCCTTGCCCTCGCACCACTGCAGGAGCTTGTCCTCAATGGCGTCGCGCAGCTCGTTGCGCTTGCGGTCGGTCAGGCCGCGGATGAGCTCGTCGTAGTTATCAATGACGATCACGGCGATGACCGGACGGGAGGCGTAATACTCCAGACGGATCTTCTCATAGTCCGTGACATCGACCCAGTAGGTGATGCCCATGTAGCTTGCGGCATCGTCCGGGTTCGTGCGCACGAGGTTGCCGTGGATCTGGTACTTATGCCCCTGATACTCCAGCAGCTCCGGGCACTGGGTATTGCCCTCGAGCAGCCAGCGGCCGGAAAACTCCGGGATCACGTCCGTGATGCGCATATCGACCGACGGCTTGTGCCGGCCGCAGAGATCGAAAAAGTTCTGGTTGGCCCAGATGACCTGCGAATCCGCCGGACGGAAGACCGCCATCGGCAGCGGGAAATTCTGCAGGGTATTATTTCGCGCAGACTCCGTATCATAGGTGACGGATTCAATATAGCGTTCCAGCGTGCGGCGTTTGCGCGCACGCATGATGACCGAATAGATCACGAGCAGCACAATGATGGCGCCCTCGGCGATCGACAGCCAGAGCCGGTCGGAGAAGAAAAACGTGATGACCGCAAACACGATCAGAAACAGCAGAAACATCCGCGAATTGGGCATCAGCGCGCGCTGAAGCTTGGATTCGTTGGGCACATTGCTGACTTTGGGGTCCTGCATCGTCATACCTCCTTGCACCCTGCGGGGCAAAAGCTATTGCCCCCATGATAATCAGTAATTATAGCAGATTTCCCGGGCGTTGACAATACATTTTCCCCCGAAGATCACACGAAAGGAGCACGCACATGAAAGCCATTTTACTTGCCGGCGGCCAGGGTCGGCGGCTGCGCAGCATCACCGGGAAGCTCCCGAAACCCATGGTGCCGCTCGTCGGCGTGCCGGTGCTCGACCGGCTGCTGGATCTGCTGCGGCGCAACGGCTTCACGGACGTGTGCATGACGCTCTGCTACCGGCCGGAAGTCATTCAGGAGCACTGCGGCAACGGCAGCGATTACGGCGTGCACCTGAAATACCGCATCGAATCGGAACCGCGCGGCACAGCCGGCGGCGTGCGCGCCTGCAGCGATTTCTACGGCCGGGAGGACTTTCTCGTCATCAGCGGTGACGCCGCGTGCAGCTTTGACCTGCTGGGGCTCTACCGCCGGCACCAGCAGGCGGACGCGGCCGTGACGATCGCACTCTATCCGAACGCCGAGCCGCTGCAATACGGGCTTGTACTGCAGGATCGGCAGGGCTTTGTGCAGCATTTCATCGAAAAGCCGGACTGGGAACACGTCGTGACCGATCTCGTGAACACCGGGATCTATATTGTCTCCCCGCGGGCGATGGCCTATGTGCCGGCCGATCAGCCGTTTGATTTTGCCAGGGATCTCTTCCCGCTGCTGCTCGCGGCGCACGAGCCGATCCTCGGCGTGCCGATGGACAGCTACTGGTGCGACATCGGCACCCCGCGCGCCTACTACCAGTGCAGCCTCGACGTGCTCGACGGGCGTCTGAGCCCGGTGCGGCCGGGCGCCCCGGACGACCTGCCGCCGCAGATCACGGATCCGAACTGCCGCACCGTCCCCTGCCGCAACCGCGCGCACCTGATGCGCACGATCTCGGAGGCGATGATGGAGGCCGGCGCCGACTTCACCGACGGGCTGCATGTGCACGACGGCGCCTGGGATGTGCACATCCGGCCGGATGCCAACGCCGACGCTCTGCAGGTGGAGGCAAACGCACCGGACGCGGCCGCAGAGACGGCGCATCTGCTCGAACTGATGGAACAGGACGAAAACCGATAGGACGCAAAAACCGCCGCATCGACCGATGCGGCGGTTTTCCAATGGTTACTTCTTGTAGTGGTGTGCGTCCTCGAGGACCATTTCCTTGACCTTCATCAGGCGCACCTTGGTCGAACTTTCGTTCTCGTCCAGCTTCATGGAGATGTAACGAATGTTCTGCTCCAGCTCGGGGATCATAACGTATTCGAGCGCGTTGACGCGGCGGCGGGTCTTTTCGATCTCCTGCGCGAGCATCTGCGTGGTCTTTTCGACCTGCGCGAGCTCGAGCATGTCCTCAAACACCTTCGCCAGCTTCTCGAGCGCATCGTCCAGCTCGCCGGACGTCTGCGCAAAGCCGTACGGGAAGATCTCGGACGGATCGCTGTTGCGGGTCTTGAAATCGTAGACCGGCACGTTCACGCTCATGATATTCTGATAGGTCATGCCCAGCTCGACGCTCTGCCGCGGGTAGAGCAGCGACTGTTCGAGCATTTCCGGGGACATGATCGCAGACGCGACCGACAGAGAGCCGAACGCCTCCGTGAGTCCCTGCTCGACCTTCGCGCGAAGCTGCTTGTTCAGGCGCACGTTGTCGAGGAACTGACGCATCAGCTCGTCACGCTTATCCTTGAGGAGCTTATGACCCCTGCGAGCGGTCTTCAACCGGCCCTTGAGCTGATTGAGCACCATTCTGGTCGGGGTAATTGCTGTATTTGCCATCAAATCACCTCACTTGGTAGTCTGCGGGACGGGTGTGCTCAGGTCTCGGGCATATACTTTTCGATCAGCTCGGGCTTGATGCGCTTGAGCTCGGTGCGCGGCAGCAGGCTCAGCAGCTCCCAGCCGAGGTTGAGGGTGTCCTCAATGGAGCGGTTGGTGTTGTTGCCCTGGTTGACGTAGCGCTGCTCGAACGCATCGGCGAACTTTGCAAACTGCTTGTCGTCGTCCGACAGGGCGGCCTCGCCGAGGATGGTCATGAGCTCCTTGGCGTCCTTGCCGCGGGCGTAGGCCGCGAAGAGCTGGTTCATCGTGCCGGAGTGGTCTTCACGGGTCTTGCCCTCGCCGATGCCCTTATCCTTCAGACGCGACAGGCTGGGCAGCACGTCCACGGGCGGGATGATGCCCTTGCGGTACAGGTCACGGGAGAGGATGATCTGACCCTCGGTGATATAACCGGTCAGGTCGGGGATCGGGTGGGTCTTGTCGTCCTCGGGCATGGTCAGGATCGGGATCATGGTGATCGAGCCGGACTTGCCGATGCGGCGGCCGGCGCGCTCGTAGAGCGTGGCCAGGTCGGTGTACAGATAGCCGGGGTAGCCGCGGCGGCCGGGGACTTCCTTCTTTGCCGCGGAGACCTCACGCAGCGCCTCAGCGTAGTTGGTGATATCGGTCAGGATGACCAGCACCTGCATATCCTTTTCGAAGGCGAGGTACTCGGCCGCGGTCAGCGCCATACGCGGGGTAGCGATACGCTCGACGGCGGGGTCGTTAGCAAGGTTCGAGAACACGACCGTGCGGTCGATGGCGCCGGTGCGGCGGAACTCCTGAATGAAGTACTCGGATTCCTCGAACGTGATGCCGATGGCGGCGAAGACGACGGCGAAGTTCTCGTTGTCGCCCAGCACCTTCGCCTGACGCGCGATCTGCGCGGCCAGCGCGGCGTGCGGCAGACCGGACGCCGAGAAGATCGGCAGCTTCTGGCCGCGGACGAGGGTGTTCAGGCCGTCGATGGTGGACACGCCGGTCTGGATGAATTCTGCCGGGTAGGCGCGGGCTGCCGGGTTCATCGGCAGGCCGTTGATGTCGCGGTGCTCCTCGGCGAGGATCTCCGGGCCGCCGTCGATGGGCTCGCCCATGCCGTTGAAGACGCGGCCGAGCATATCCTCGCTCACGCCGAGCTGCAGCGGGTGGCCAAGGAAGCGGACCTTCGACTGCGCGAGGTTGATGCCCTGCGCGCTCTCAAAGAGCTGCACGACCGCAGAATCGTCCTCGACCTCGAGGACTTTGCAGCGGCGGACTTCACCGTTCGGGAGCTCGATCTCGGCCAGCTCGTCGTAGGTCACGCCTTCGACGTTCTTGACGATCATCAGAGGGCTGGCGATCTCCTGGATTGTTTTATACTCTTTAATCACTGCTCCTCACCTCCGGCGATAATCTCTTTGATCTGTGCGGTCATGTCCGCGGCGATCTTGGCATAGACCTGCTCGTACTCGTCACTCGGCACGCTTTTGGCGCGGCCGATATCGACACGGGCGGGAATGGCAAAGAGCTTGTTCATCGGCGCGTTTTTCTCCAGCGCGTCGCGGCACTCGGCGTCATAGCGCAGGATGAGGCCGAGCAGCAGGAACTGACGGCGGTACTCGGAATAGCTGTCGATGTCAACGAAGGCGTTCTGCTGCAGGAAGTCCTCACGGATCATCTTGGCAGTCTCCATCGTCAGGCGGTCAGCCGGGGAGAGCGCATCCTGACCAACGAGGCGGACGATCTCCTGCAGTTCGGATTCCTGCTGCAGGATGCTCATGGCCTTGTCGCGGTTGGCCATATATTCCTCGCCGAACGTGGCCTCATACCACGGCTTGAGCGAGTCGACATACAGTGAGTAAGACGTCAGCCAGTTGATGGCCGGGAAGTGGCGGGCATACGCCAGGCTCGAGTCGAGCGCCCAGAACACCTTGACGATACGCATGGTGGCCTGAGAAACCGGCTCGGAAATGTCGCCGCCCGGAGGCGAGACGGCACCGATGGCGGTGACGGAGCCGCGGCGGTCGCCCTCGCTGCCGATGCAGCGGATGCAGCCAGCGCGCTCATAGAACTGCGCGATGCGGGACGCGAGGTAGGCCGGGTAGCCTTCTTCGCCGGGCATCTCTTCCAGACGGCCGGACATCTCACGCAGCGCCTCGGCCCAGCGGGAAGTGGAGTCGGCCAGAACGGCGACGTCATAGCCCATGTCGCGGAAATACTCTGCGATCGTAATGCCGGTGTAGATGGACGCCTCACGCGCTGCCACGGGCATATCGGAGGTGTTGGCAATGAGCACGGTGCGCTTCATCAGCGGCTCGCCGTTGCGCGGGTCGGTCAGCTCCGGGAACTCCATGAGAACGTCGGTCATCTCGTTGCCGCGTTCGCCGCAGCCGATGTAGACGACGACGTCCACGTCCGACCACTTGGCGAGCTGGTGCTGCACGACGGTCTTGCCGCTGCCGAACGGGCCGGGCACGGCGGCCGTGCCGCCCTTGGCGATCGGGAAGAGCGTATCGATGATACGCTGGCCGCTGTTCATGGGCTTGTTCGGGGCAAACTTCTGCGCATAGGGGCGCGCGACACGCACCGGCCAGCGCTGGATCATGTTCAGCTCGTGATCAACACCGTTGGCGTCGGTAAGCACGGCGACGGTCTGGTCGACCGTAAAGTCGCCGCCGGTGATGCTCTTGATCGTGCCCTTCATCTGCGGGGGCACCATGATCTTGTGCAGGATGGCCGTCGTCTCCTGGACGGTGCCGATCACGTCGCCGCCGGTGACGGCGGTGCCGGGCTGCACAACGGGGTCAAAGTGCCAGATGCGCTCGCGGTTGAGCGCGGGCACCTCGATGCCGCGGGTGATGTTGGAGCCGGTCAGATCACGGATCTCGGGCAGCGGGCGCTGGATACCGTCATAGATATTCTCCAGCATACCGGGTCCAAGCTCCACGGACAGCGGCATACCGGTGGTCTCGACTTTGGCGCCGGGGCCAAGGCCCGAGGTCTCCTCGTAGACCTGGATGGACGCGCTGTCGCCGGTCATATTCAGGATCTCGCCGATCAGACGCTGCTCACCAACACGCACAACGTCGGAGACGTTGGCATCGGCAAGGCCGTTCGCCACGACCAGCGGACCGGAAACTTTTGTAATGGTTCCGCTCAATTTCATTCTTCCTTTCCTTAAAGGATATCGGAGCCAACCGCTCGCTCGACGGCCGCCTTGAGCGCGGTCTGGCCGAGGCCGAGGGGGCCTTCCCTGCCGGGGATCAGGATGATAGCCGGCTTGGGAACATCTTTGAATTTGTCGATCTCATGCTGAAGCTCCTGCGCCAGGTTCTCTTCGACATAGATGATGGCGTAGTCCTCAGAGTCTTTCGTCAGGCGGCGCAGCGTCTCGCGCGCCTCTTCGGCGTTGGCGACCGGGCAGGCCTCGAGGCCGAGCGCCTTGAAGCCCATGACGGTCTCCGCACCGCCGACAACTGCAATTTTAAGCATAAGTCTCACGCAGCCTTTCCCGGATGACCGCGGGCTGAAGCCCGGCGAGTCTGCCCGTCAGGATCATTCTGGCGGCCGTCGTCTCGTTTTCCATGGCGGCGAGATAAGCGGACACGTGCGCCGCGCCGAAGCTGCGCAGCTTGGCCGCACGGATGTAATCCATGAGCGCGTTGTCGCACAGCAGCTCAAACGCCGTCAGCGTGCCGCCGCTCATGGCCGCCGCACCGGCAGCCGCCGCGTCGCCCAGCCATGTGTTGCCGTAAAGCGCCGTGAGCGCCTCGGCCGAGTCGAACGCCGCGAGCACGCGATCTGTACCGATCGTGCCGCCGGGGATGAGCGCGGTCTTGAGAAAGTCCGCGTCCTTGGCCATGCGGCGCGTGCGCACAGCGGCGCGCAGGTTGGCGCTGTCGATCTGCAGCCGGACATAGTCTCTGGCAAAGCCGCCGTCGCTCAGGCCGTCGGAGAGCGCGAGCATCTGCGCGAAATACGCGCGGTCGAGCGCGAAGTCCGCCGCCTGCGGATTGGTCGTGTGTGCGAGAATGGCGGCAGCGTCGGTCATGGCCTGCGCCAGAACGGGCGGGATATCGCGGTAGTCCTCCTCGAGAAACGCCGTGAGCAGCTTCTGCGGCGGCACGGTGCCGCGCTGCGACAGGATCGCATTGCGCTCCACGCCCATGGCCTGCGCCTTGATGAGCGTCTTGGCATTGTGGTAGTCATACTTGAGGCGGAATAGCTGCACGAGCTGTGCCTCGGGGACCATGCCCTCGACCTCGTCGAACAGCGCCGCAATGTGCGCCTCGAGCGCAGCGCCGGCCTCCTTCGCGGACATGCCGCTCAGGTCGCCGTAGCCGCATTCCTCCAAGATCTTGGCCGCCTCGTCGTTCGTGGGCGCGTCGATCATGCGCTCCATGCGCTCAGCGGAAAGCATTTTGGTCTCGCGGGCTGCCAGCATTGCCGTAATCGCAAGGTAATTCGTATCTTTTACTTTAGACAATTCGGTTCCTCCCTCATGCGGCGCAGAGCTCTGCGCCCCATATAGGATAATTCATTCCCCCGCGCGGGGCGGGGCAGGTCACGCGCCGAACAAGACCTCGGCAACCTGAGCAGCCAGATCACTGCGGCAGAGCTCTGCGATCGTCTCCACGGCGCAGTTGACCTCGATATCTCCCTGCTGGAGCACAAAACCGGCGCGCAGGTCGCGCGTGGCCTGACTCATCGTGAGCCGGCCGGGCTTGCCCTGCTGCGTGAGCAGTGCATTGGCAGCGTCCACGACCGCCTGACCGCACGCGGCCTGATCCTTGGCGTTGAACACCAGAGTCTCGGTGCCGGTCGTGGCAGCCTGTGCGGCAAGCTTGGCCAGATACGCCACGTAGTCCGCCTGCGGCATGGTGCAGATCTTGTCGAGCGCGGCGGCAAACGCCGCATCGACCATCTCCTGCTTGAGGGCAAGGACGCTCTTTCTGGCTTCCATTTCCGCCAGACGACCCATGCGCTGCACACGATCCTCGCACGCTTTCACACCGTCGCGGACGCGGGCCCAGTACTGGTCCTGCGCCTGTTTTTCATAATCGGCACGGATCTCGGCGCACTTGGCATCGGCTTCGGCCACGATGGCCTTCGCCTGCTCCTGCGCGTCCGCCTCGATGCGGCCGGTGATTTTTTCAATACCATTCATAGATCTTTGTTCCCTTCTGTCGGAAGAGGATGGGGATTACTTCAAGCCGTTGAGCATCAGGAAGGATGCCAGCAGGCAGAGGATGGCGTAGAACTCGACCGTGATGCAGAAGATCATGCCCTTGGACCAGTCGTCGGGCTTCTTGGCCAGGATGTTCAGGGACGCGGCAGCGACCTTGCCCTGTGCGATTGCGGAGATCCAGCCGCCGAGCGCGATCGGCAGGCAGGCTGCAAAGTACTGCAGACCCTGCGCCACGGTGAGCGGAGCAGCGGCGTTGGCAGCAAAGATCTGGCTCTGAGCCAGGAACCAGATAACGAAGCCGTACAGACCCTGGGTGCCCGGGATGACCTGCATAATCATCGCTTTGCCGAACTTGCTGGGATCCTCCGAGACGAGACCTGCGCCGGCCTCACCGGCGATGCCGGTGCCCTTTGCAGAGCCGATGCACGCGAGAGCCGCTGCGAGCGCAGCGCCGAGAAGGCCAAGAGCCAGACCACCGATGGATTCGAGAAATGCCATTTTCATTTTCCTCCTTAAATATCTTATCTCATGAATACGAAATGTTTAGAAATTATGATTTTCCACGTCGACATAGCGCGTGTTGATCTCCAGCGGGCGGAACGGTTTGCCGCCGTCGACATAGAACTTGCCGAAGAACTCCAGGCACTGCAGACGCAGGTCATGCACGAAGCAGCCGAGCAGGTTCAGGCCGAAGTTGAGCAGATGACCCAGCAGGAAGATCACAATAAAGATCAGCATCGACAAGACCGTCACGCCGCCCTGCGACGGCATCGCGGCAAGGGTGTTGAACACCTGCGCGATGACGCTGCCTGCCAGCATCAGCGCCATGAGTCGGGAATACGAGAGAATGTCGCCAAACCAGCCGGTGAGGCCGTTATAGATCGCGCCGAACACTGCGGTGACCTTGCCGAAGCCCTTGGCATCGCGCCCGGCGCCGTAAATCAGCATCAGACCTCCGATGCACAGCACGACCGGCACGCCGCCGATGTTGCCGATCTTCAGCACGAACAGGCCAAGCCCCGCAAAGAGCACGATCCACGTGCCCTCGTTGAAGATCGCATCGCCGACCTTGCCCTGGCGGCACTCCATGACCATGTTCACGACCATACCGGTCATGAGCTGGATGAAGCCGAGCGCCATGGCGCCGACGAGGATCGTGGTGGTATCCGTCAGCGGGTCGAGCAGCGGGCTTGTCAGGATGCCGAGCTTGACATCGTGACCGAACATGCTCACGATCGTCGGCACGGCGTTGCCGAAGAAGCCGCCCGTCACGATGCCGAGCAGGAATGTCGACACGCCGCAGGCGAGCAGCAGCTCACAGAAATATTTGCTGCCGCGTTTCGGCTTCATCTTGCCGAGCGCGACGAGCGCCGCGATCATCATCACGAGGCCATAGCCCATGTCCGCCATCATGATGCCGTAGAACAAAATGAAAAACGGCGCCATGAGCGGGTTCGGATCCACCGTGCCATAAGCCGGCAGGCTGTACATGTTCGTGACCATGTTCAGCGGTTCGGTGAACTTGTTGTTCTTGAGTTTGACCGGCACCTCGGGATATTCCTCCTCCGTGGGGTCGGACAGATCCCAGGCGCAGTCATACTTTGTGAGCACGGCGGTGAGCTTGGCCTCCTCCGGTGCCGTGAGCCAGCCGCGCATGCACACGACGCTCTCGGTGCCGACGAGACGATCCTCCGCCTCCGCACGGCCGAGCTTGACGCTCGCGCGGTCGATGCAGAGCTTGAACGCATCCCGGTGGGCGGCATAGGCGGCAATGTCCGTCTCCGCCTGCTCGCGCCTGCGGATGATATCCGCGATCTGCTGCTGCGCATCGTCGATGTTCTGCTTTGCCGTGCCCGGCGTGCCGCCGAGGTTTGCCAGCGTGAAACCGAACGCGCGCAGCGCCGTGACGGCTTCCGTCAGCTCCTCTTTCAGGCAGATGAGCAGCACATAGTGCTGTTCCTTATCCGAAGAGATCTCATACATCTGTGTCTCGGGCGCTGCGTCCGCCAACGCTTCGGCAGCGGCATGGAAGTCCACCGATGCGGGCAGCATGCCCAGAGAAATGCGGGTCCTTGCGGTTTCGCCCAGATCCAGCGGCAGATCCAGCGTCTGCCACGGGCGGAGGGCTTCGATGTTGCTGCGGAGTTTAGCCTCCTCACCGTTGAGCCGGCGAACCGTCGCCTCCAGCTCTTCGAGCTGTGCGACCGCGTCCAGCTCCTGCCGGTATGCGCCGTCGTCCAGGAATACGGCCTCCGTGACCTCCGGCCGGCCGCTGAGCAGCTTGGACTTGACCGGTGCATACTTGTCAAGCAGCTTGAGTGCGGCGGTCAGGCGCGTCAGCTCGCTGCGCACCTCCGTCACGTTTCCGTTCTCCGGATGCAGGACCGCGGCAGCTTCCGCGTCCGCAAGCAGTGCGTCCGGTTCCGAGATCTGCACGCAGCCGAGCAGCATCAGGTCGCGGAGCAGCGCCTCTTTCTGCCGGCGAACGACCATGAGCCGCAGCTTTTTCATGTGTACAATGGCCATCAGCCGTTCACAATCCTTTCCACGATGAGTGATGCAGCCCGATCCAGATTGGTCTTGGCCTTGATGCGCATGGCCGCTTCCTTGTTCTTGGTCTCCGCCGCCAGCTTTTCCGCATCCGCCTTCGCCTTTTCATCCGATTTGGCCCGCAGCGTCTGCAGCTCCTGCTGTGCCTTGCCGACAGCAGCCTCGATTGCTGCTTTCCCTTCGGCCTGGGCCGCTTCTACTGCCGCCGCGGCGGCTGCCTGCGCGTCGGCTTTGATCTGCTTGGCCCGGTTTTCTGCGTCACTGATCGTTGTTATCGCCTCAAATGACATCCGTACACCTCCCTACGAATCAATCTGTATTATGCCGCGCAACGCCCGCTTTCACGAACTGTTTCTACATAATGTAGGTATTTTACCTTATTCATGCCCGTTTCGCAAGTAAAATTGCCCAATTTTGCCTGTCAAAATTCAAACACGTTTGTGTTAAAAAACTATTGAGCCTGCTAGGTTTTTCACGTCATTGACGAAAATTTAACGTTATCGAATTTGCATGATTCCTCGCAATGGAAACATTCAAAATTTCTGATGCAAAAATGAACAAAATGTTGGGAAATTCAAGATTTCAACATTTAAATTGTTTTTTCCCTTGCTATTGTGGCGGAAATAGCCTATAATGTTTTCGTTAAAAGTTAAAAAGTTTGAACTATATCCGGAGGTACTTTCTTATGGAGAGCAAACGCCGTTTCGGTGACCGCAAGGACGGCCGCCTGATCCAGTCCCTCGCGCCGTTTTACAAGTTCATGCCCTACATCATGCCCACGAAAAACGACGCCTGCAATCAGTTTGAGGACTGCATCGAGATCACGAACACCGACCGCTGGCTGCGCCAGAAGCGCCTCGAGGGCTACAAGGGTCTCGGCTACCTGCACCTGTTCATCGCGGCCTACATCCGCATGGTTTCCCTCCGCCCCGGCATCAACCGCTTCGTGGCCGGCCGGCGCATCTATGCGCGCAACAACATTGAGGTCGTGCTGACCGTGCGCCGCAGCATGTCCACCACCTCGAACGAGACGACCATCAAGGCCGTTTTTGCCCCGACGGACACGATCTTCGACGTGTACCGCAAGATGAACGAGAAGATCGACGAGATCAAGTACGGCGATCAGAACAACAACACCGAGCAGGTCGCCGGCGCACTCGTCAAGCTGCCGCGTTTTCTGCTGCGCTTCGCCATCGGCTGCCTGCGCGTGATGGATTATTTCGGCATCATCCCGCAAAAGCTCCTTGACGCCAGCCCCTTCCACGGCTCGATGATCATCACCGACATGGGGTCGCTCGGCATCCCGCCGATCTACCATCACCTGTATAACTTCGGCAACCTGCCGATGTTCATCGCCTTCGGCGCCAAGCGCAAGGCCGTCGAGCTCGACCGCGAGGGCAAGCCGGTCGAGCGCAAGTACATCGACTTCATGGCCGTCATGGACGAGCGCGTGTGCGACGGGTACTACTATGCCTCCTCATTCAAATACATGAAGATGTACATGCACAACCCGTCTCTGCTGGAAGTCCCGCCCGAGAAAGTGGTCGAGGATCTGTTCTGAGCAGCGAAACATATGGCAAAACCTCCTGCGTTGCAGGAGGTTTTTGCATTTGTATGGGGCGTGTGGGCGCCGTCATCCGAACCGCGCGCGCAGCCGAGCACAGCAGCAGCATGATGAGCAGGGTGAAGATCACAAAGCGGAGTTTTTTCACGGATCCATCCTCCTTTGCTTTCGTTTGACACCAGTATACAAAGCCGCTGCGAAAAAAGCCGTCGCATCCTGGCGGCAGACAGGAAACTTTGCGAGGACGCATTTTCCCCCGGCACGGAGTGAACCCGCGCCGGGGGATTTTGCGTGTTTGTCGTATCAACCTTCGGGCTGTGCCTGCGCATAGAACGATGCCACAAAGTCCGCATCGTCCAGCCGCGCCTGCACCCGATCGTGCATGGCCGTACCGTCGCGCAGCGCGGACAGCGGCGCGCCGAGCAGCACCTCCATTTGCGCGCGGGTAAAGGCATAGCTACCGTCGGGAAATGCATACGTCACCGCGCTGAGGTTGTCAAAAAGCGCGAACGCCGCCGCGGAATCATACACGAGGTCGCGCCGCACCGTGTCCGCACCGATCTCAGCGGCCGCGGCCTGATAGCGGACGCACAGCGACGCGTCGTCCCCGATCTCAAAACGGGCGGGCACGTCGCCGAGCGGCAGGTGGGAAAACAGGTTCACGGTGTTGCTGTTATCGCCGACATAGGGGCTGGCATACGTGCGCACCGCCGCAAAATCATGCGTGCGTGCATCCGTCTGCGCCGCGCGCCACTGCTGTGCGTTCACACGCACGCCCGTGCCGAGCACCCCATCGAGCGACGGAAGCTGCGCCTTCGCCGCGCGCACGGCCTCCGGCTCCGGCACGCCCTGCGCGATCAGGTCATCGCGCCGCGCGACCAGATTGCCGTAGATCTCCTCTTTCAGGTCGCGGTTTTCCGGGGTATCCCCGCGGCGCGCAAAGAGCGCGTCCACATAGGCTCTGAGTTCATCCACGTTCCTCGCCTCCGATCAGCACACAGTCAATGATATCCCGCGCCGCGCGCCACTGCGCCACCGCGTCGTGCAGCAGCGCCGTGCCCGCAGGCGTGATGCGGTAATACTTCCGGCGCGCCCCCTGTGAGGCATCGCCCCAATAACTCTCGACGCAGCCGTCCCGCTCGAGCCGCTTGAGACTCGTGTAGAGCGAAGGTTCCTTGAGCTCATAGCGCCCGCCGGTGCGCTGCGCGATGGTCTTGATGATCTCGTATCCATAGCTGTCGCGCGCGCTGAGTACCCGCAGGAGCATCGCGTCGATGCTGCCGCGGATCAGGTCGCTGCGAATGGTCGTTTCCGCCAAGGCGTTCGCCTCCTTTAAGTGCATTAAAACACAAATTACTATGCGTACCAAGGTAATATTGCAGAAACAGAGCCATCCGGACGGATGGCTCTGCGCTCTGTTATGCCTCGTCGTCCTGATTCGTGCTGAACTCTGCCAGCGTCAGGCCGGGATTTTTCTGCTCCGCCCAGCGGATGCTCCACTCGTTGTTGAAGATGAGCAGGTTGTGGCCGCGGAAGTCCTGCACCCACTTCGTGTCGGAGGCGAGGTTGAGGGTCGTAGGGTCGGTGCCCTCGCTCGTGATCCAGCGGATATAGGAATACGACAGGTCGCGGCGGCGGATGTCGATGTTGTACTCATTCTTGAGCCGGTACTCGAGCACCTCGAACTGCAGCACGCCGACGGCGCCGACGATGACCTCCTCCATGCCGCTGTTCGGCTCGTGGAAGATCTGGATGGCGCCCTCCTGTGCGATCTGGGTGACGCCCTTGACAAACTGCTTGCGCTTCATGGTGTCCACCTGCGAAATGACGGAGAAATGCTCCGGCGCGAACGTTGGGATGCCCTCGAAGCGCACGCGCATTTTCGGATCGCAGATCGTGTCGCCGATGGAGAAGATGCCGGGATCGAACACGCCGATGATATCGCCGGCGT